>Ga0272448_1000105_pt1 | contig 118474 bp, 106 predicted proteins | sample YNPCB0191_FD_202220 | JGI IMG/M metagenome (GOLD analysis project Ga0272448, IMG submission 202220) | Hot spring sediment microbial communities from Yellowstone National Park, WY, United States - YNP-CB-019-1 | ecosystem: Environmental > Aquatic > Thermal springs > Hot (42-90C) > Sediment... | reverse complement strand
GCATAATCCACTCCCACCCCTTCAACCTGAGTATTCCAGTTTTTATTTCCGTAGACTATCTGTGCTCTGCCCCTTACCGAAGGGCTTACCCTTTTTACTTCCGCAAGTTTCTCAATAAGAGATACATCCTGAAAGGTAAAACGCGTCACTGTCCCTGCTTCTAAAGCTACTCCCATAACCCTTGATGAGCCGGGTCTAACTACTAAAAGATTAGAACCTAAAGATGCTAATTGTTTTTCAATTGACTCCTTTGCCCCTTGACCAACTGCAAGCATAGCAATAACACAGGCTACACCAATTAGTACTCCCAAGATAGATAAAAATGAGCGCATCTTATGCGCTACCATCGCTCCTTTTGCCTGACGCAGATAATCAAAAAACTCTATAGTCCTTGCCTTCTTTTCAGATTTGGATAAAACAACATCGATTAGTTTATCGACTTGGTTTTCCTGTAAAGTTTTTGATAAAATCTCTGATTTTTTATCAGAAATAATCCGACCATCAAACATACGAATAATGCGCCTGGCAGAGACAGCAATCTCTTCCTCATGGGTTACGATAATAACGGTTTTTCCTCTTTGATTTAGGTCTTTTAGAATAGAGATTATTTCTTCTTTACTTTTTGAATCCAAGTTACCTGTCGGCTCATCTGCCAAAATTATTAAAGGATCATTAACTAAGGCACGGGCAATTGCCACACGTTGCTGTTGGCCCCCGGAAAGTTCATTTGGTCGATGATTTATTCTATCGGCAAGTCCCACTTCACTGATTGTCTCTTTTGCTCTTTCTTTTAAATACCTTTTTCCTGCATAAATCAAAGGAAGACTGACATTTTCTAAGGCAGTCATCCTCGGCAAAAGATGAAATTGCTGAAAAACAAAACCTACCAAGCGATTTCTTATTGCAGATAATTCTTCATCAGAAAGCTCATGAATTTTTCTTGTGCCCAGATAATATTCTCCTTTATCCGGTCTATCCAATAACCCTAAAATGTGCATAAGCGTAGATTTACCCGAACCTGAAGGTCCCATAATCGCCACAAATTCACCTGCTGAGATTTTTAAAGAGATATCCTCAAGCGCCCTTACTTGAACTTTACCCATCTGATAGGTCTTATATATATTTTTTAACTCAATCATATTATCGCCTCGGGCTGGGCATAAACGGATTCTTTCCAGTAGAACTCTTAGGTAAACTATATCTTTTTGTCTTAATTATTATTTGATCATTTTCATTAACACCAGAGATTACTTCTACATTTCTATCGTCAGAGATACCTAATACAACCTGTCTTTTCAATGGCGATTTTGCATTATTCTGTTTTATTAAAACATAATTGTTTCCATTTTCTTTATATATCGCTTCTTTTGGTATAAGGAGGATATTTTCTTTGTTCTGCTCTATAAAATCCACATTTGCGTTCATACCTGAACGAAAAAATGGAGGTATTGCTCCTTGAATAATTAAATCCACTTCATAGATAGTAACATTATTAACGGTTTTTGATTCATAATATATATGTTCTACAGAAGCATCTATCTTTTTATCCGGATAAGCATCAAGGCTAATTATGGCTTTCATATTGGGCTTGATTCTACCAATATCCGTTTCATCAACCTGTGCCCGTACAATCAACTGGTCAGATAAAACCAAAACTGCATCGTTGGTAGTTACGGTTTGTCCGGGTTGGGTTTTGGCTACAATCACCTCTGCATCAATCGGTGCTCTTAGAGGGATGGGTTTATAGACCCCTTCCCAGTATTTTAAAGTTTTTTCTCCTTTAGCTCTGGCAGCATCCAGTAAAGCTGCTCTTTCGGTTGAACTCATCCAGGCAAGAATCTGACCACTTTTTACCTTATCTCCTTCCTGGACTAAAATCTGTTCGATTCTTCCGTTTACAGGTGGTTTTATCTCCAGACGATTTTTCGGAAGGACTGTACCAGTACAGGAGATAAAGGTTCTAATAGTACCAAAGGTTGGAGTTATCTCTTTTACAATTTCATCAGAAGACTCCTTAAGTTTAGAGCGGGTTATAGCAAGATATGCGACAATTAAAATAACCAGAAGAATAAAAAATAATTTTAATTTATTTTTGCGCATATTCTAATGTTCCTCCTTTCGCATAAATCCAGTTTGCTTCCGCAAGTAAAGCATTGGCTAAAGCATCTAAATAAGCCTTTTTGGCTTTCACTAAATCATTCTCAATAATAATCCAATTATCAAAGGTAATAAAACCTGTGGAGTATTGTGCCTCTGCTATCCTTGAACGCTCTTCCGCAGCTTCTAAGGTTTTACGTTGCACTTCCACCATTTCTAAAGCATCCTGTAAATCCGCCCAATACTGTTTAAGGGTCACGGTAAGGCTGTCGCGGATACTTCTTTCATCAGCTTCTAATTGACTGTAGAGAGCTTTTGCTTTAGATACCTGTGCCTGACGCAGGCCCCCTTCGAATATAGGAATACTTACAGTTATTCCCACATTCCAGTTTTCATTTTCAGGCAACCAGTGATTATCCTTTTTAAAGATAGAACTGCTACCAGAAATGGTAGGATAAAAATCACTATAAGCAGATTTGATATCAAAATTAGCAGCATTTTTCTTTGCCAGTATCTGACGCAGAGAAGGATTATCTTGAACTAATCTAATAAAATCCGGTTCCTGCTGAGTATCCTCTTCTATCTGAAAATCTCCTTTTACTAAAATAGGCTTAAATTCTTTTAAACCCATTTCCTTACATAACCTGTTTTGTGCAACTTCTAAATTGCGTTTTGCCTGATTGAGTTCAAAGTTTGCAGACAATAAATTTGCCTCCGCAGTAAGCAATGCACCTCGATGTTCTAATCCTGACTCATACCTTAAAGTTACTAATTCAAGATTTTCTCTTCTAATTTTTACAATCTCCTCTGCTACCTTTATTAACTCCTGTGCTTTTAATAAATCTATGAAAGCAACGCGCAGATTAAATCTTACCTGCGCAGAAACAAAACGGTAATTCTCTTGAGCGGATTTAATATTTTCTAAAGCAGATTTTATTTTATAAGAAGTTTTAAAGCCATCAAAAAATAACTGACTGGCACTAAGACCATAGTTATAACTATCCGTAGTAGTTTTAGTGGTATTTCCAGAATCTTTATTTTTGGTTGTACTACTTAAAACACCTAAATTTGCTTCTAACTGGGGGAAAAGTTCGCTTGAGACAATAGATTTATTGGCTATTTGTTGTTTGATATTTTCTTGGGCAGAAATTAAATCTGGATGATTATTCTTTGCCTGCATAATACATTCCTGCCAGCTAATTACCTCCTCTGCTTCTGCCCAAGAAAGCAAAAAATAGAAAAAACTCACCAATAGAAAAATTTTCTTTCTCATACATTATTTTTTTTCTTAATTTTTTCCTCAAATACTGCATAAAGAGTGGGGACAAATAAAAGGGTAATCAAAGTAGAAACAGATAAACCTCCAATCATCGTTATTCCTAAGGGCTGCCAAGTTTCTGAGCCTTCACCCTTTGAAATAGCCATCGGCAAAAGTCCAGCCAAAGTAGTAATGGTGGTCATTAGAACCGGCCTTAATCTATCTTTTCCGCCTTGGGTAATTGCTTCTAAAACAGAATAACCCCTTGCCCTTAAGATATTAATATAACTTATTAAAACAATAGCGTTATTTACTACAATTCCCATCAGCATTACTATTCCTAAAAAGGAAATAACATTTAAAGTGGTATTAGTCAAAACAAAGGCCAAAAATACTCCACTAAAAGTAAAAGGAATAGAAAACATCACAATAAAAGGGTCTAATAATGATTCAAATTGTCCTGCCATTACCATATAAACCAAAATAATACTTAAAACTAATAAAATCGCCAAATCCCTAAATGCTTTCATCTGTTCTTCAATATCTCCGGAAAACTCAATCCTAATATCTGAAGGAATAACCAATTTCTTTAATTCTTTTTCAATATCCTCTTTTACCTTACCCATTGGCCTACCAAAAACATTACATTCAACTTTTACTACCCTTTCTCGATTTATGCGTTCAATCTCTACAGGTCCGGCCACTTCTTCTATGCGGGCAAAATTAGAAAGCCGGATTAATTTTCCGGTTATGGGAGAAACAATGGCTAAATTTTCAATATCCTCTGTTTTTGTGCGCGAGGACTCTTCTAATCTTACATAGATATCATAAGTATTACCTTTTTCCCGATAACGCGAGGCAGTTGAACCTTCAATAAATGTTTTAAGGGATGAAGCAACAGTTGCCATATTTAACCCTAAATTAGCCATCTTTTCCCTATCTACAATAATCCTTAATTCGGGAAGACTTATATCCCTTGAAATACTTACATCTACTGCACCGGGGATCTTCTCTACTATACTTTTTATTTTTTCTGCTAATTTATTAGTTTCTTGGAAAGAATGCCCAATAATCTCTACTTGAATTGCTTTACCGCCCATTCCTGTAATCATTCTTCCCATCGGATTACCTAAAGTTAGACCAACTTTTATTATCCCAGGAATTTCTTTTATTTTTTTACGGATAGCATTTCCTACTTCAAAAACTGAACGCTTTCTTTGGGTTTTAGAGACAAGTTTTAACCCTGCCATTACAATATGCTCTCCGGATTCTCCTGCTGCACTCATTGCCCGAGCAATAGAAGGAGCAGTTCCTATTCTTACAAACATATGTTTTCTTTCCGGAACCTCCTTTTCTAATATATCCTCTATTTTCTTTCCGATTTTATCCGTTTCCTCAAGCCTTGTTCCCAAAGGTAAACTCACAGTTGCGCGGATATCTCCAGTATCCTGCTCAGGAATAAATTCATTACTTACAAAACGCAAAAGAAATAAACTTAAAATAAATACTCCTAAAAAACCAAAAATAATCAATTTTTTATGGGAAAGAGAAAAACTAAGCAAGCGGGAATATAATTCTTCTAATTTCTTAAAAAATTTCTCGGAAAATTCATAAAACTTATTAATTTTTTTATCCTGTTGATTATTAAATTTATAATTTTTATAAAATTGAAAGCAAAGCATAGGGCTAAAGGTAGTGGCAGTAAAAAGGGAGGAAAGTAAAGTTACCGTAACAATTACTGCCAATTCTCCAAACATAATTCCAATAATACTTTTACCTAATAAAAGCATGGGTAAAAATACCACTACGGTAGTTAAAGTAGAAGCAAGGATTGCCAAAAACATCTCACGGGCACCAAAGATTGCGGATTCCATCGGACGCTGGCCCCTTTCTAAATGTCGCCAAAAGTTATCTACTATAACAATCGCATTATCTACTACCATACCGGAAGCAATAATTAGAGAAGATAAACTAATTACATTTAAGGTTCTTGCGGATAAGAAAAGATAGATAAAGGCAACTAATAAAGAAAAAGGGATAGTTAAAGCAATGATTAAACTGGTTTTTATCTGGCGCAAGAAAAACCAGACCACTAAAATTACAAAAAAGATTGCCTGAAAGATAGATGTTTTTAAGGTATTTAAGGTATTAATGATATCCTGGGAAGTATCAAAGATAATAAACATCCTCACATCTGAAGGTAAAGTTTTCTGTAGGGATTCTAAAGTCTTTTTCACTTGCTGGGCTACTTTTACGCTATTGGTGCCGGTTTGTTTTTGCACCATCATCATTAGACCCGGCTGGCGATTATGTCTTATATACATCATAACTTCTTTAAAACTATCCTCAATCCGCGCTACATCTTTTAAGTAAACAGTTTTTCCATTGCGCTTTCCTAAAATAACTAAATTTAACTCTTCTGGAGATGAAAATTCACCCGGAAGACGCAAAAGATAATCGGTTAAACCAGTTTTTAAGCTACCTACCGGTTGGCTTAAATTTTCCTGTTTTATCGCATTCTGTATATCCAAAATAGAAAAACCGTATCCTTCTAAACGCACGCGATCAATCCAAACATTTATCTGTCTTTCCAACCCTCCGAGTAATAGTACAGTTCCTACTCCGGGAATTTGACGTAAAGGATCAGCCACGCGTTCATCAATTAAATCATAAAGTTCAGGATAACTCTCTTTGGCATTAATACCGATAAATAAAATGGGCATCATCGCAGTATTGAATTTAAAGATATAGGGGTTATCCATCTCATCAGGGATATCCGGCAAGAACCTTTTTGCCATCTCAATTCTATCCCTTATATCATTAGAAGCAGAATCTAAATTTGTTCCCCAGGAAAACTTTAAACTGATTACAGAGACTCCTTCAAAGGAACGCGAGGTAATCTTTTCTAAACCAGGGGTGGTGGCAAGTTGGTTTTCTAAAACTTCGGTTACTTTTACTTCTACATCTTCCGGGTTTGCGCCGGGGTAACTGGAGATTACACTGATTACTGGAGGCTCAATCTCCGGCATTAAATCTATGCCCAGGCGGGATAAACTATAAAAAGAAATTATGATTATCCCTAAAAAAATCATCAAATTAGTTATTGGTCTTTTTACTCCAAATTCTGGGAGGTTCATTTTTAATAATCTCCTTCTATTTCTGTGGTAACTGAAGCATTTTCGTATAATCTTTGCTGTCCTAAAATTACTACCAAATCATTTTCTTTTATCCCTTCCTTTACCTCATAATAAGGTCCCTGTTTTATTCCTAACTTTATCCTTTTTAAATGGGCGAAATTATTTTCAATTACATAAACATAAGTATCCGGTTCTTTTCCCATAATTGCTTCTTTTAAAATTACCGGAACATTTTTATGCTCTTTAAGCAAAAGAACTACTTTTGCAAACATTCCGGATTTTAAAAGATGCTCTTGATTATTTACGGTAATCTCTATCGGAAAAGCACGCGTAGTTAAATCTACTATGGGAGAAATTTTCGTAATTTCACCTAAAAATTCTTTTTCGGGATAAGCATCTACCTTTATCTTTGCCTTTAGTCCTAAGGTAATATCCGCAATGTATTTTTCCGGTATTTCTAAATTTATCTTTACCCTATCCATATTTACCACTAAAGCAACCGGTATTTGCGGATTGACATTTGCACCGATATCGACAAAGACCTTACCTACTACCCCGCTTATTGGGCTTTCTACGGGAGCTTTTTCAAATTTAAGCCCCACCTCATCACGGTCAATATAAAGAATTACTTCGCCTTTTTCTATAGATGAATTCTCCTCTTTTACTTTTTGAATAACTTTACCGGAAACCTTAGGATATACCATTGCCTCGTCTTCTGCTTTGATACTGCCTACATACTCTAAACTTTCATAGATATCCATACATTTTACTTTGATAACCTTTACCGGAATAACCTCTTTTTCCTTAGGTTTTTCTATTTTTCTTCTTTGACAACCTATGAATATGGCTAATGAAAATATACAAAAAATTATTATAAATTTGGAATTTGGAATTTGGAATTTGAAATTTAACATTACATTCCTCCTTGCGCTTTCTCAAAACTTGCCTTGGCTAATATATACTCATAAATTGCAGTTTGTTTATTAAAAAGGGAAATCTCATATTTAAGTTGTGCATCCTCTTTATCTAACCAGCTAATCTCACCTTTTTTATATTTTTCTTCAGCTACCGAAAGATTATCCTGATATAACAAGAGTTCCGCTTCGGTTTTTCTTAAATTAGCAATGGCATCTTTTAGGGATAAATATGTTTCTTTCAATTCCAAAATTATATCTTTTTTAGTTTTTTCTTTTAAAATCTGCGTCTGTTTTAAATCAACCAATGCTTCGTTTATCTTATGTTGGGTCAACATCCCATCAAAAATAGGCCATTGGACAACTATCCCGAATGTCTGATAATCCTGCCAACCTTTCTGAGAAACTGTACCTAAGGAAGTGCGGGAACTAGAATAGTAATTCCAAGAGGCAAATATATTGGGTCGATTTAAAGAGCGAGTTATTTGGACTTGCTTTTTTGCCATCTTTTCTTTTAGTTCATATTCTTTTATCTCGGGTCTTTTAGAAAGCGCCTCTAAAAAAGCAGTATCATAAGCAATTTCTTTTGGTTCATAGATAAATTCACCTTTAGGTTTTATGCTCACCTCTTCTTTTAAAAAAAGTAAATTTTTTAAAACTGCTTCTAAAGAATCTCTTTGATTTATTGCTTCTTGGTAAGATTTCTTAGCATTGCTTAAAGAAGATTCTATATTTAAAATTTCAGATTCTGAAACCTCACCATATTTATAACGCTTCTTTTGCGCTTCAAGATGCGCTTGGATATTTTCTAAAATCTTTCTGCTTAATTCCACTAATCTTTCCTGTAATAATAAACTATAGAATGCCTTTTTTATGGCTAAAATTAATTCTAATTTTGTTTTATCTAAAATAGTCTCGGTAAGTAAAATCCTGTCTTTACTTAAAGAAATAGTATTTATGATTCTTCCTCCTTGATAAAGAACTTGGGTCAAACTTAGTTGAGTATTAAATGAAGTTATATCTTTAGGATAAAGCTCTTTAGTATTTTGCCAACTTAAACCCAAATTTAAATTGGGGAAAAGTGCGCTATAACTTTGGGAAAGTATCTGTTTTGCCTTATTTATCTCTTCTTTTCCTAATAAGATATTAGGATTGTCCCTTAAGCCAATCGCTATTGCCTCATCTAAAGTTAAAGATATCTCTTGCGCATAAACTAAATTCATCAATAAAAAAATAAAAAATATAAAAAACGCTAATTTTTTCATTCCTCTTCTTCTAATAGTATATTCTCTATCTGATTTAATATCTTTAAATATTGCTTACGATCCTCCTCAGAGATTCTACTAAAAACCTTAGTAAGTATACGCCTGCGTTTTGCTTCTATCTTTTTTAAGAAATCTTTTGCTTTAGAAGTAAGGGTTACATAAATAACGCGTCTATCTTTAGGCTCATATTCTCTTTTTACATAGCCAGCTTTAACCAACCTTTCTATAATTCCGGTGACATTGGCGGTAGTAACTTTTAAAATATCCGCTAAGTCCTTCATCTTTAATTTTTGTGAAGAATTTAAAAGACTTAAAACAAAAAATTGAGGGAAAGTAAGTTGACTTTCACATAAATCCTTTACTTGCCTGCGCATAAATTTAAGGGCGATCTTGGGCATAATCTGGCTTAACTTTTCTATAAATTCAGGAAGGGAAAGTTCTGACATATTTAACCTCCTTAATTATTAATTAGATTAACTATCAACCATATTAATTATAGCCTAAAAAATAAAATTTGTCAAGGCCTTAACCATTCTTCTCAAACTCTTCACAGAAAAAATTCGCTTCCTTTTTAAGCCTGGGGTAAAAGGTAGGGACTATGCCCGTAAATTTCAACTCATTATCTTTATCATCAAAAACAAATATGTCCTGAAGGTTATACTCTTTAGTTTTTAAGACTTCGCTGATCTGGATAATCTTTCGCGAACCATCGATGAACCTGTTCATCTGAATTATCAAATCAATGGCTCTGATTATCTGTCTCTTTGCCAACTCTGGTGAAAAATTTGGATGGCTACCCGTAATAAACAGAGTCTCCAGTCGGTCTAAGGCATCTAATGTAGAATTCGCATGAAGAGTAGCCATAGACCCTTCATGGCCTGTATTCATAGCTTGAATCATATCCCATACCTCTTCTGATTTCACCTCACCAATAATAATGCGGTCTGGCCGCATATGAAGAGCATTCTTAAATAAATCTTTTATTTTAATTTCTCCCTTACCTTCAATATTGGGTGGCCGTGTTTCTAAATAAACTATGTGGTCTTTTGCGATATGTAATTCTCTTACATCTTCTATCACAATTATTCTTTCTCTTTCCGGGATAAAAGAAGCCAAACTATTCAAAAGTGTAGTCTTACCTGTGCTTGCTCCACCAGTTATAAGTATATTAAGTCGAGAAATCGCGCAGGCTTTTAAAAAATCCGCAGTTAATTTATTTAATGTCTTTGCTTTAATAAGTTCATCGAGGGTAAAAATCTGATGCATAAATTTTCTTATAGTTACTATCGGGCCCGCCCAAGAGATAGGCTTTACCACTACATTCACCCTTGAACCATCATCTAATCGAGCATCGATGTAAGGTTCAGTTTCTGATACGCGTCTTCCCGAAGGCAGGAGCATCTTTTCTATAAAATACATAAGGTGGCTCTCATCCCAAAATGTAATATCGGTCAATTCAAGATTACCCATTCTTTCTATATAAACTTGCTTTGGGCCATTAATTAAAATCTCAGAGATAGTGGGATCTTTAAGTAGTTTTTCAATAGGGCCAAAACCAAAAAAATGGGCCAATGCCTCTTCAATTATCTCTTTCTCATCAATAGTAGTGATACTTAAGTCTTTATTTTTCTTTAATATAGTCTTTAATACCGCCTGTGCTTCTTGAGAAAAATCCTCTTTATTCATCTTTGAAAAATCAAGATGGTACTGCCTTAATTTTTCTATCAGTTGTTTTAAAATTTTATCTTTCATCTCTTGCTCTTAATATTTTATTGTGTTTTTAAGAAAATCTAATTCCGTTTTTATCATCTTAAGGTCATGTTCTAAAATATCTACTTTAAAAGATGAATCTTTTTTGGTCTTAAGAGATTTTATCGTGTTCTGTATCGATTTAATTAGTTTCTTTAATAAAAAAATACGCGCCTTTAATCTGCGTTGTGCAACTTTGGGATCTAAATACTTTAAGAAATAAAGGCAGAGATCCAAACTAAAAGTTGGTCTCTTAAAGTTAAGGATACTATCGTAAAGAAGTTGATAAAAGTATTTTTCACCACGGGGGGTAATTTTATAAATATAACGTGCAGGTCGATTCTCCGTTTGTTGAATGATTTTTTCTACATAACCTTTCTTCTCCATTACTCTTAAAGGATAATATATAGATTTTAATTCCAGACCAACAAAGATAGAGATAAGGTCTTTTATCTCTTTTTTAATCTGATAGGGATGTTTGGGTGATTCCTTAAGTAATCCTAATAGAATCAGTTCATTCTCCTTCATTTACTTTCCCTATACCTCTGTATTTTTCATAACGCTTCTCTAAAAGAGTCTCTAAGGGGACTTTTAAAAGTTCCTTAAAATGCCTAAGGATTGCTTCTTTTAAAGTCTCTGCCATCTGTTGGGGTGCAGTATGCGCTCCACCTAAAGGTTCTTTTATTACCTCATCAACCACCCCTAATTCTAAAAGGTCAAAAGCGGTTAATTTTAATGCCTCCGCTGCTTCCGGAGCTTTAGTAGAATCTCTCCAGAGTATAGAAGCACAACCCTCTGGAGAAATTACCGAATAGTAGGCATTTTCTAAAATTAAGATTCTATCTCCTACCCCTATCCCTAAAGCTCCACCGCTTCCTCCTTCACCAATAATTACTACTAAAATAGGACTTCTAATTTGGCTCATCTCTCTTAAATTTAAAGCGATCGCCTGTGCCTGACCCCTTTCCTCTGCACCGATCCCCGGATAAGCACCGGGTGTGTCAATAAAAACTAATATGGGTAAATTAAATTTCTCTGCCAGTTGCATCAGTCTTAAAGCTTTACGATAACCCTCAGGATGCGCACAACCAAAATTGCGTAAGAGATTCTCCTTTGTTCCCCTTCCTTTTTGGTGTCCCAAAACCATAATTTTTAAACCATCGATTTTAGCCAATCCTCCGACAATTGCTTTATCGTCAGAAAAACATCTATCTCCGTGTAATTCCAAAAAGTCAGTCATCATCATCTGGATATAATCTAAGGTGTAGGGTCTTTGGGGATGTCGAGCAATCTGCACTCTCTGCCAACTACTTAAGGAAGAGTATATGGAGTTTTTTAAGTCACTTAACTTCTGCTCTAAGCGTTTTATCTCTGAAGATAAATCTATCTTCTTTTCAATAGTAAATCTTTTTAACTCTTCAATTTTTTTCTCTAACTCTTTTATCGGCTTTTCAAAATCTAAACCGTTCATTTATCTATTAGTTATTTATTTGGTAAGATTTAAACTCTAATCAACAATAGTAACTTCTGTACCTAAGGGAACAATCATATACAATTCTTCTACATCGGGGTTAGACATACGGATACAACCCTGGGTAACGGACTTGCCAAGTTCTTTCGGGTCATTTGTCCCATGGATACCATAACCTTTTATATTAAGACCCAACCAACGAGTACCCAGGATGTTTTCTGGGCTTGCGGGTGGAACAACTGCACCGGTTTTATACCAGGTAGGATTTTTAATTTTATTTACAATCTTAAAATTACCCGTGGGAGTAGAATTATTTTCTCCGGTTGAGACAATATAAGTTTTAAAAACCTCCTCATTGGATTTTAGGATAAGGGTATTTTCGGATTTATCGATAATAATGCTAAAAGGTTGGGTATATACTTTTATTTTCTTTCCGGGATATACCCGCTCATCTTTAAGATTATTCATCCGCATAATTAATTCTATAGTGGTATTAAATTCTTTGGCAATTTTATAAAGCGTATCACCGGGTTTTATCTCGTAGAGTATGCTTCCTGCAGTTACTTTAGGAGAAAACAGGAGTTTCATATTTATCTCTTCAAGTTTTTTCTGCCAGTTTGCTATCTGCTCAGAATTAGGAAATTCATTGATAAGTTTCTGATATAGTGCTTTAGCAGAGGTAAGGTCTGACTTTTCTTCATATTCTTTTGCCTGATTTAAAATAACCTGAAATGAAGGGATCTCTTTTGGAGAGGTAGTTTTTTTAGATTTTATATTAACCAAAAAAATAAAACTAATCAAAAAGACGAAAACTGTAGCCACTATAATTAAAATTAACCTTCTCAAATTATCCTTTCCTCCTTTCTAATGCATTAAAAAAGAAATGACTATTCCTAAAACCATACCCATAATCACCTCAATAGGTGTATGTCCGATAAGTTCACGGAGCCTATCTTCCTGAATCTTTCCCTGCCAGTAAATATCATCTAAAATTTTATTCAATATATAAGCCTGTCGACCGATTGTTCTTCTTACACCTTGCGCATCAAACATCACTACCACCGCAAAAACCGCCGCAATCGCAAAGTATACTGAATCCCAACCTGTATGAATCCCCACGCTGGTAGCCAAAGCCACTACTCCTGCGGTATGCGAAGAGGGCATACCACCGGTACTTATTAACCAACGGAAATCAAATTTTTTCTCCCTAATTATTCCGATAATTACTTTTATGGATTGAGCAACAATCCAGGCTAAAAAAGTAGTGATAAGGATTCGATTATTTAATATAAGGTTGATAAATTGACGCATTATTCTACAGGGATTACTTTAATCTTTACCTTTGGCTGTAAAGTAGTTACTCCATCCTTAATTATATAACCTCTATTCCCCTCTAAAACTCTATCTTTTTCTTTAATTTTTTGGCGTTTTTCTAAATAAATTTTTCTTTTTAACTCAGAGATGGCTTTTTTTAACTCCCCTATCGATTGAAAACGCGCAAGCAAAGAGTTATACTGCTGATTGACCTTATCTAATTTTTCTTGAAGTTGGTCTTTTTCTTTAATCAATTCTGCGTTGTGCGCTTCTAAAGTATCTATTTTTTGTTTGAGTTCCTCTATATCCTGTTGGGCTTTATCTAATAACTCTTTCATCTTGGTAAGCCTTTCTTCCTTTGCATTCAGTTCTTTGGATAACTCTTTTTCTATATTTTCCTTTTCTAAAATAACTCGTTCTTTTTCAGAAACTTTTTGAATCAACTCTTCTTTTATCTTATTAAGATTTATAATCTCTTTCTCTTTCCTATTCAGCTCCTCTAAGATGATTCTTCTTTCCTGATAGATTCTTATATACTTAAAAAGCGCAAATAAAGTTATCCCGATTAAAATTGCAATAAAAATATTTAATTTATTTATCTTTGCCATTTTAAAAATTATAATACAATCAAATTAAAAAGCAAGTGATTATTTTATTTTTGACCGGTTAATTATTCTATGATAAAATAAATTTATATGACAGTTAAATTAAAAAGAAACCATATCAAGCTTATTTTAGTAATTAGTTTAGGTATAATTGGAATTACCTGGATTATTAAAATATTGTTTTCGGATTTTTTAATCGGTAAACTCAATTTAAAAACTGGAAATTATGCAACCGCCATAGAGAAATTGGAAAAAGTTATAAAGAAAAATCCTGAAAATCTTTTGGCACATTTTTATCTTGGTCTGGCTTATATCAAAAATGGCAATCATCAAAGGGCAATAAATGAATTTAATTTTATTAAGGAAAGAAAACCAAACCTTTTAGTCTCTGCAGAATTACACAATGAGATAGGGATGTTTTACTATCTAAAAGAGAAGTATTCAGAAGCGGTAGAAGAATTTAAAAAGGTAGTCTTATTAAAACCAACTGCAGAAAGTTACTTTAATTTAGGAATCGCCTATTCTGCTTTGGGAGATATCCAAAATGCTATTAGCGCTTATTCTTCAGCCCTTAAAATAAATCCCCGCCATACATTTGCCCATTGGAATTTGGCGATAAATTTAGAAAAAATCGGAGATTTTGAGCAAGCGATCTTTCATTGGAAGAAATATATAGAATTTACTCCAGGAGTATTTCGCCATCCCGAAGTAGAAGAGCATATTTTAGAATTGGAAAAACAGATAAAAATAGGAGGAAAAAAATGAAAAGAAAAAGATATATTGTCAATTGGAAGTTTCAGATGAAATACTGCTCCTATGCAATCTTACCGGTTCTCCTGTTAGGAATAATTATTAGCATAATGATTTTTAATATAAATAAAAATATAATCACCTCGCAAAAGAATCAAATGATGAGTCAAATCGCCTCTTTGGAAACAGCTTTAAGATTGTTAGAGAAATCTAAATTTAATGAAAAGGCAATCGATGAATTAAAAAATAATATAAAAAATTTAAAATTACTTTCTCAGGATTTAATTGGTCAAAGTGCATATGAGCTAAATCAATTAAACAAAATAGTAATAAACGGGATTTTGGTACTGGTTATAGGGATGACTTTTTTAGGCATTCTTTTCTCCCATAGAATCGTTGGGCCAATATTTCGCATAAAACGCATCTTTTTAGAATTAACCCAATATTTCAAAATCCCTCCCGTAGAGATAAGGGTAAGAAAATATGATGAATTACAGGATTTCTTTCTGGTCTTGGAAAAGGTAAGAAAGTTTTTAGAAGATAATCAACTTAAGAAAGAACAGTTTATTGATTATCTAAATCAAAAATTATTTGAGATTAAAAAACAATTTCCGCAAATATCCAGCTATCTTGAAGAGATAGAGAAAGAACTGATAGATTTTAAAAATTATTATAGAAGATTATAATTTTTGTATTATAATTAAATTGATGAATAGTTTAAGGTATAAATTTATCCTCTATTTATTAATCGTCTTATGCCTACAAAATCCTTCTACGCTTAAAGCTCAAGAATTAAAAGACAATTCTTCTATTCAAAAACCTAAAGCGGTCTTTATAGAGCAAAAAAAAATAGATATTTTATATAATTTGGGCATTAAATACTATCGCCAGAAAAAATATAAAGATGCTTTAGATATTTTTGAAAGTCTCAATCAACTTAACCCTCATTATAAAAATTTAGATTACTATCTCAATCTCACTAAAGAAAAAATAAAAGAAAGTCAAAAAAAAGAAGAAGAATTACAAAGGATAGCGAAAGAAAAATATATCAGCAATCTCTATGCTTGTGGTTTAGCGGATATGATGCGTAAAGATTATCAAAAAGCGATAGAAAAATTCGAAAAGGTCTTAGAGGTCAGTCCTCAACATGAAGGAGCTTTAAAAAATTTAGCTACTGTGCGTTCTCTATTGGAAGAAAAGAGAAAGAGATACCCCCAGGAAAAAGAAAATGCCCTTAAAGAGGCTTTAAGGAAAAAATGTGAACTGCTTTATCAGGAAGCCAAAGAATTACTCAATAACAATTGGCCTCAGAAAGCACTGGAGAAATTTGAAGAACTCCATGAGCTTGACCCCAACTATAAAGATGTAAAGGAGTATCTCGTCTTAACCCGTATGCTTATTTTATCCAAAGAAAAAGAACCTCCTATCTATACCTTAGGTCCGGATGATGTAATAGAGATAAATGTTTTAGGACATCCAGAGTTATCCGGTTCAGTTACAGTAGAAGCAGGCGGAGAGATAATTTTACCACTTATAAAAGAAGTAGTTCAGGTTAATAATCTTACAGTAAAAGAGGCTACGGAAAAAATAAAGGAGGTATTGAGTAAATATATAAAAGAGCCGGATGTACAATTAGTAATTACCGGATACTATTCTAAAAAATGGTACATATTGGGAGAGACAGGACTGCGTGGTGAATTTCCTTTAGGAAGAAGCAAACTCACTTTAATGGAAGCGCTTTACCGTGCAGGCTTACCTATAGAAGATCGGGCAGCAATGAGAAGGGTACTTTTAATTAAACCCCATAGAGTAGAACCTTTTGTGAAAAGAATAAATGTTGCCTCTATCCTTTATGAAGGAAAGATGGCGGATAATGTTTATATAGAACCTGGAGATATAATATACATTCCCAAAACAGTGCTTTATAAAGTCACCAGTATTATTACCCAAATCACTTCTCCATTTACCAGCGCAAGGGATACCGCGGAAGCAATTCCTGCTACTTCTACTGCGATAAGGGCAGCTACTCCGATAAAAGAAGTAGTAGGACCGACACCGGAAAGCAAAAAGTAAATATGCCCATTACTGTTAGTACCGTTACTGGGATTGCTAAAAGTTATATTGAAATATTCTTTCGGAGAAAATGGCTTATATTATCCCCTATTATTATATTCTCTGCATTAGCAATAGGTTTTAGTTTCACCATCCCCCCAAAATACCGCACCTCCACCTTAGTTTTAATTGAAGAAGAAAAAGTATCCAACCCTCTTATTAGTGGTTTGGCGGTTTCTACTACAGTCAAAGACCGCTTAGATACGATTGTAAAGATACTCTTAAGTAGACCCATCTTAGAACAACTCATCAGTGAATTGAATTTAGACAAAGGTATCTCTGGAAAAGAGGCATATGAAGATTTAATAAATTCTTTAAGAAATAGTATCTCTGTTCAATTAATCGGAAGGGACCTTTTGAAAGTTACTGCAGAAGATGCAAATCCAGTAGTATGTCAAAAAATTGCCAATGCTATTACCAGTATATTTATAAAACATAACTTGGAATTACAGATGCGTGAGACCAATGCAGGAATTGAATTTTTAAAAAGCCAAAGGGAAATCTATGAAAAAAAATTAAAAGAGGCAGAGGAGGCTTTAAGAAAGTTTAAACAAGAACACCAAGAACTTCTCTCTGCAAAAGTATCTGAAGAGTTAACTAAAATCGTAGGGCAAAATATCCCTACCAATGTTCAGGTTTTAAGATTCACTGAATTAAAAGGAGATATCATTAAACTCAAATTAGATTTAAAAGACCTTTTTAAAAAAAGAGAGCAACTTAAAAAACAACTGGAGGCCGAAAGCGAATATATCGTCTCTGAAAGGCTTGCGGATCCAGTAGTAAAACAATTAGAAACAGATTTAAATAATAAACAGGTGGAGTTGGCAAAATTGGAAGTAGATGCCACAGATATACATCCGATGGTAATAAGATTAAAAAAGGAGATTGAAGAATTAAAAGAAAAAATTAGAGAAAGAAAAAAACAATCAAGTTCTTTAGGAGAAAAAGAGGTGCTTAATCCTATATACCAGAATCTTAAAATGGAATTGGCTAAAGTCGAAACGGATATTGAATCTGTAAAAACAAGAATTAAACTCACTACATTGGCACTAAAAGAAGAGGCAGAAAGGATAAAAGTTATACCTAAAAAGGAAGAGGAATTGGCAAACTTGCAGAGAGATTATAATATTAATGCTGCTATCTATGAAGAGTTGACCAAAAAATTAGAAACCGCCTATATTACCCAGAGATTGGAATTTCAAGAGAAAGGAACAAAATTTAGAGTGGTTGAACCTGCAACTGTTCCTTTAAAACCCTTTAAACCGAACCGTAAATTTATGGGCTTTGCAGGAGCGATGTTTGGAATGATGGTCGGGATTGCTCTGGTGGCTTTTACGGAGATGACGGATTATTCCTTTACAGAAGCAACTCAACTGAGAAATTTTTTAAATATTCCGGTACTTACCTCGGTAAGTCAAATCTTAACTAAAGAAGAGGCAGAAGAATTGAAAGCAAAAAAGAGATTATTCATCCTCTGCTTATTCTTATTTGTGATATTTTCTATCTTAGGAGGATTAATTAAATTTATCCTCTTTAAATAATATGGGATTAAGACAGAGTCTATTTAGATTAAAAACATTTTTTTCAGAATATAAAAGAAAACTTTTAGAAGAGATTGGCTCAACTACTTATATTTTAAAAGAGGATAGAAACTCTGAAGGTATAGATAATCGATTAGTGATATATACTGATCCCAATTCCCATATCGCTGAACAGTATAAAATTATGCGCACAAACCTACGCTCCCTTTCCCAAAAACAACCCTTACATTCTATCGTCATTACCAGTGCTTTAAGGGGAGAAGGTAAAACTGTAACTAGTTGCAATATCTCTTTAGCCTTTGCGCAAGAGTTGGAAAAGAAAGTACTTTTAATCGATGCGGACTTAAGAAAACCTGCGGTGCATAAGATGTTCAATATTCCTAAAGAACCGGGATTAGTAGAAGTATTATTAGAGGAAGTAGATATAAATAGCATTATCGATAAACCAAAAGTGGCTAATCTCTATATATTACCTTCAGGCAGAACCCCGCCTAACCCTTCAGAACTTCTAAGTTCAAATAAACTTAAACAACTCATCCAGCAGTTAAAACAAAAATTTGATTATCTTTTCTTCGATACCCCACCAATTATTCCGGTTACCGATGCAGGAGTTTTAGGCTCTCAGGTTGATGGTTCAATTCTGGTGGTAAGAGCTGGCTCTACCGGTGCTTTGGATGTAGAACGCGCATTTAGTTTACTTAAAGAAGCGAATGCTAATCCGGTAGGTGCGGTACTCTGCAATGTAGTAACTTATATCCCGTATTATCTATATCGCTATCGGTATGTCTATGTTAACAAATACTAATTCTAAAGAAATTTCTTCTTCTCAAAACAAAAAAGAAACTGGACTTTCTTTTATAAAAGAGAAATTCTGGCTTTATTTTATTATTTTAATAGGAGGTTATTTTTTAGGAAAAGTTATCTCGCGAGGGATGCGCCAAGAACTTTGGAGCCAAAGTATAAGAAATCTAATCAGTGCCAGTTTACTTTTTCTTTTATTATTAGCAGGATTAATTAATGCAGAATTTATATATCTTGTGCTTATCTTATATATTCCTTTTGTAGATGCCTTACCAGGCCGTTTCGGAGGTCAATATACTGCCTTAAATTTATTTAATGTATTATCTACTTTGGTAATTTTATGTTGGTTTGTAGATAAGGTAAAAAAAGGAAGACCTTTTTTAAGTCCTAACCGAATAACAAAATTTCCGCTAATGTTTGCTTTATTCTCTATAGCTTCCTATATTATTAATGGATTTGGATATGGAGGGGAGTATTTAAAATTCTGGCTATATCCCTTAAAACGCTGGTTAGACCCTATATTGTTATTTTTTATTACTTTAGGTATGACTTATAGACGGGATTTAAGAAAGGATACAATTATGGTTTTACTTTTGGGAGTAACGCTGGCGATATTTTTAAGTATTAAAGATGTGGGACAAATTACCCATTATTATGATTATAGGCGTGTAGCAGGAATAGGAGAACAACCGAATATGATAGGTGCTTTTGCGGTAGATTATATGTTTTTATTCTTAGGAATACTATTGGTAAATTTTCGAAAAAAAATTTATTGGCTTGTTCTTCTTCCTTTCTGGTGGGCAGTAAGAACCGTAGCGTTAAGTTTTTCCCGAGGAGCATATTTGGCTTTTGTAGTGACGATGTTATTAATATCTTTTGTTAGAAATAAAGCTCTTTTTATTTTTTGTATAGCAGTATTTATATTTATCGCTACTAACCGTTGGGTTCTGCCCCAAGCAGTAAGAGAAAGAATAGAGATGACCGTAGTAGGAGAGAAAATTTATAGTTATGCTCCAGAAATCGAACCTTCCGCAGGCAAAAGAATAGAAGCCTGGAAAGCAACTTTAGAACTTATCAAAAATAGACCACTTTTGGGTTATGGGATTGGAATGGTGGGCACTTATCTTTCTTATTACCGAGGAATTGAAATTGGAGATGTTCACAACAGCTTTCTTTTATTAACCGCAGAATATGGCTTATTAACCCTTTTGACTTTTCTCCTTTGTATTTTTATGGGGATACGCTGTAGTTGGTTTGTATATAAGCATTCTGATGATGAGATATTAAAAGGCTCTGCTTTGGGATTTTTAACTGGAATAGTTGGACTTATCATTAATTGTTTCTTTGGTTCGCATATGACTACCCTATGGGAAATTGGTTATTTCTGGGTTCTTTTGGCTTTATTTGCCAATGAAGAAAAGGAATTAAGAAATGAGATTGCTTTGGGAAAATAAAAAACATAATTTTATTTTATTATTTATCCTCTTGTTAGGACTGATATTGAGGTTATGGAATATAAAACAAGACCTTCCTTATAATTATTACGGTGATGAAAGTTATCTTATATATCTCTCTTTAAAATTTGGAACCGGTGATTTAAATCCTCACTGGTTTATCTGGCCAACTTTTTTTCAGTATACTTTGTTTTTTTTATTTAGTATATTTTACCTCTTAGGGAAAATCTTTGGTTGGTTTAAAAATACTACCGATTTTTTATACCTTTATCTTAAAGACCCATCTATTTTTTTTCTCATTGGAAGAATTACCTCAGCCTTTCTGGGAACAGTTTCTATATATCTAATTTATCTTCTTAGCAAAAAAATATATAATAAAAAAATCGCTCTGTTATCCGCATTACTTTTTGCTTTTCTGCCTTTACCTGTAGAATATAGCCACTATGCAGTAGTAGATACAGCTTTAGTTTTTATGTTACTTTTGGCTTTTATTTTTATAGTTAATATTTTTCTATATAATAAAAAAAAAGATTATCTATTAAGTGGTCTATTTATAGGAGTAGCGACCGCCACCAAATATCCAGCAATATTTTGGGTAATCTCTATTTTTTTAGCACATCTATTTAAAAATAATAAAAAAGAAGGTCTTAAATTTTTATTTAATAAAAATATCTTTCTTTGTATTATCGGTATTTTTTTAGGGTTTTTTTTAACTTGCCCATTTGCCATTCTGGATTTTCCTAAATTTATCTTAGATATAAAAGGACAGATCCTCTGCGCTAAAATTGGCTGGTTTGGCTGGGAAAAGACTAACCCTTATTTAGAACATCTTTTTAATTTAATTTCTGCAATGGGATTTACTTTATTTCTTTTTTCTCTTCTGAGTATATTTTACATAATCATAAAAAAACAGAAAGATTGCTTAATCTTTTTAATCCCCACCATAATTTATTTTTTAATTCTTGGATTAAATAAAAATACCTACTCCCGCTTTGTATTACCCATCCTTCCTTTATTGGTTATCTTCTCAAGTAAATTCTTATATGATTTAAAAATTAAATTTAACAAGATGAATTTATTATGGTATCTAATGGTATTATTTCTATTGAGCGAACCTCTGTATTTAAGCATAAAAACAGATTTAAATTTTTCCTTACCCAATACAATGACCCAAGCAAAAGAATGGGTAGAAAAGAATATACCTTCAGGAAGTAAGATTCTCTTAAATGAATATGGTCCTGCCCTAATGCAGAGTCCTTATAAAATTAGATTACAGGCACAAAAAAAACCAAAAGACCTCTTAACTTATGGGTATCATAAAAAAAGAGAAATCTTTTATCAAATTAAAGAGAAGGTGGCAAAGGAAAAAATAAATTATGATTTAAGTTATATTATCAATCCAATAGGATACTTAGAAGGTGAGCCTAATTATGAAAGGGATATCTCGGAATCTATAGAAGCAATAAAAAACTATAAAGAGAAATACGACTTAATAATTATTTCTGATGCACTCTTATATAAATTTTTTCATTATCCTAAAGAGCTAATTCCTAAAAAGTATTGGCCAATTATAGATTTTTATAAAGAGATAATGTATAATTATAAACCTATTAAGGAATTTCTATCGCTAAAGAATAAAACAAAAGGACCAAATATAAGAATTTATAAGTTAAGATGATTTCTATAGTTGTACCGGTATATAATGAAAAACCAACTATACCTATTGTATTAGATAAATTAAAAAAAATTGCTTTAGAAAAAGAGATAATCGTTGTAGATGATGGCTCAAATGATGGAACAAAAGAATATTTAGAAACTATTGATGACCCAGAAATTAAAATAATATTCCATAGTAAAAATTTAGGAAAAGGTTCGGCACTGCGCACAGGATTTAAATATGTAAAAGGCGAAATTGTAGTTATTCAAGATGCGGATTTAGAGTACCATCCTGAGGAGATACCTATATTGATAAAACCCATTTTAGATGGTTATGCTGATGTGGTCTATGGTTCGCGTTTTATTGGAACGCATCGGGTTTATCTATTTACTCATTACTTAGGCAACAAAATCTTAAATCTCATTGCTAACATCCTCTACAATACATTCCTTACTGATTTGATGACCGGATATAAAGCTTTTAGAAAAGAAGTAATAGAAATTTTAAAACTGAAAGCAAATGATTTTGGAATTGAAGCAGAGATAACCGCAGAGATATTTAAACATAACTTTCGAGCCTATGAAGTTCCCATATCTTATAGTGGAAGAACTTACGAAGAGGGCAAAAAGATCCATTGGTATCATTTCTTTACAGAGATTTACTGGTTAATAAGACAAAAATTTACCGCTTATGATATTAGTTTAGATACATTGCTAAAAATGGGTGCGTTAAGGAATTATAACTATTTTATATACGAAAAGATAAAACCCTTCTTAAATAAAAGAATCTTAGAAATAGGTGCGGGTATTGGAAATATAACTAAGTATTTACTACATGCTGAAAAATTAGTAGTTACAGACATTGATGAAGCAAATCTCTTTTATCTTCGCAATCGTTTTGGTGTTTATCCAAATGTTACAATTTTAAATCATAATATAGTTAGTTCTGATTTGCAAATATTAAAAAACTATAATTTTGATACAATCCTGTGTTTAAATGTCCTTGAACATATAGAAGATGACAAAAAAGCTTTAATGGATATTTATAGTATTATGAAAGATAATACCAAAGTTATAATTATTGTACCGGCGCTGTCTAATTTAAAAGGAAGTCTTGATAATTCTTTGGGACATTATCGAAGGTATGATAGGGAAAATTTTGTTAAGTTATTAAAAAGTGTGGGATTTTCTGTGGAAAAAGTAGATTATTTTAATATCTTAGGTGGATTGGGATGGTTTTTAAATTCAAAAATTTTAAAAAGAAAAAAATTCTCTTTGATTCAAACTTGGCTATTTGATAAGTTTTGCTGGCTACTTAAATTAGAGAATCGCTTTAAATTACCATTTGGTATTTCTTTGTTTGCGGTATGTAAAAAATCTTAAAAAATTAAAAGAAATGTTTTTATCTATTGTAATCCCCGCTTATAATGAAGAGAGTAAAATTATTGCTACATTGGAAAGCATCATTGATTTCCTATCAAAGAAAAATTACAGTTACGAGATAATCGTTGTGGATGATGGCAGTAGAGATAATACTTATCATATAACTAAAAATTTTGCAGAAAAAAACAAAAATGTTTTAGTTTTAAAAAATCAAAAAAATGAAGGAAAAGGTTCGGCAATAAAAAAGGGAGTTATGTCTGCGCAAGGCGAATATATTTTATTTATGGATGCCGATCATTCAACTCCTATTAATGAGATAGATAAGATGTTGTCATTGTTAGAATCGAATAAACATTATGGGTTTGTTTTCGGTTCAAGATATGTAAATGGAGCAAAAATTTTAATAAAAGAGCCCTTCCTAAGAATACTTTTAGGTAAGATCTATCATTATATAGTAAAGATTTTCATTTTAAGGGGGGTTAAAGATTATAACTGTGGTTTTAAACTTTTTCGTAAAAATACAGCTAAGAATTTATTCTCGCAAATATTTTCTAAAGATTATACCTTTGATGTAGAATTATTCCTTTTAGCTAAACAGTTAGGTTATCGTTATAAAGAGATACCCGTAACCTGGAAACATAATTCTGATTCAAAAGTTAAACCTTTTATAGATGGAGTAAAATCTTTATTTAGTCTTATTAAAATTAAACTAAATTATAGTAAAAAGATCTTATAAATTTTAGATAAAATGCTATTCCTTAATAGAATTATCAATTTGAAGATAAAAACTATTCGGGAAAGTTTAAAATTATTAAGAGATTGTATAACTTATGGTGTAAATCAGGATAATAACATAAAAAAACTAAAGGAATTATACAAAGGGTTAGGTTACGTAACTCTCTTTGTCTATTGGAGATGTTTTCATACTCCTTATTCAGATTTAGAAAAACTTATACCAAAAAAAGGGAAAATACTTGATTTAGGTTGTGGGTATGGACTTTTTTCCAATTTACTCGCTTTGACTTCTCTAAATCGTGAGGTTGTAGGATGCGATATCTGTAAACGTAAGTTAAAATATTCCAATCGCAATCTGAAAGGAGTAAAATTTGTTCTCTCTGATGCCTTTCAGTTAGTTGCTTCTGAAAAATTTGATGTAATAGTGATGAATCATCTACTTCACCATCTTCAATCATATGAGTCTCAAGATAGACTGCTGAAGTTATGTTACGAAGCATTAAAGGAAGGTGGTTATCTCTTAATTTTAGAAATAGATAAGCGTCCTTATCTTAAATTTCTCTTCACTCAATTGGTCGATAATGTTGCTTATTTTGGAGATAAATTTTACTATAGGGATAATCAAGAATTTAAAATTCTGTTAGAAAATTTAGGATTTAAAAAAATAAAGATATATCCTGCATACAAGAAAAGTTTATTGTCTCATGTGATTATTTCTGCTCAAAAGTTAAATTGAGTAGCAATGTTATTAGATATTCACTTTTGTAAAAAAGAACTTTTATTTCCTATCTCTTTATCCCTTTTAATTGTAACGCTCACAATTCTACCTATAATTTATGGCTATTTGCGTTCGAATGAAGACTATAAATTTATTGGCCTCTTAAGTGACCCTACAGATGCTAATACATATCTTGCTTGGATGAAACAGGCGCAGGAAGGCAATATCCTCTTTGAAGAAAAATTTTCTACAGAAAAACAACCCAAAAATATTTTCATTTTATATTTTTTATCTGGCGGATTTATTAGTCGAATTTTAAAAATTCCTTTACCTATTGTCTATCAAATTATGCGAATGATCTCTGCATTTACTTTACTGATGGTAGTCTATCTTTTCATAGCCTTTTTCTTAGAAACTAAATTAGGTCGAAGAATCACATTTCTACTTATCTGCTCTTCTGCAGGCTTCGGTGGATATTTTGCATCTCTGTATCATTTTTTTGGGTTTAAATTACCTCCGCGTTGGATACCTTTAGATCAAAATATGCCTGAGTTAGTAACTTTCTGGATAATAACTGGGTATGGACATTTAAGTTTGGCTCTCTCTTTTATGTTAATTATATTTTTATTTATGCTTTTTTCTATCGAAAAAAATAAAAAAATCTTTTCTATTTTTGCTGGATTCTTATGTCTTATACTTGCCCTATTTCATCCTTATGACATAATTACAATCTTCATAGTCTTAGGTTTTTACTTTTTATTCCTATTAATTACAAAAAAATATCCCCTAAAAACTCTAATATTAAACTATGTATTGATGTTATTAATTAGCTCTCCCGCTGTTGCTTATCTATATTATATCCTTTTAACTAACCCTGTAATTAAAGGATGGTCTAAAATTGCATATCCACCTTTCAGTTGTCCTATAGGATACATCTTTGCTTTTGGTTTTATTTTTTTTATGGCTATATTGGGTATTTTTGAAATAATTAAAAAAAGAAAAGATAGATTTTATTTTTTAATTTTTTGGATAGTAGTTATTTCTATTTTTATATATTATCCTTTTTTATTTATTCAGAGACATGCATCAACAGGTATTCATATCCCTTTCTGTATTTTGGCTATAGTAGGTTTCTTACGCCTATGCGAGCAGTTTAATTGGTTTGATGGTAAAGTATTAAAAAGAAAGGGCATCTTTTTATTTTCTATATTTCTCTTATTAACCACACCTACAAATCTTATGCACCTGGTTGTAGATTTCCGTAATGCTCATATAAGAAAATTTCCTTACTTTCTTGATAAAGAATTGGTAGAAGCCTTTGTCTGGTTAGATAAAAATATATCTTCGGATAGTATCGTCTTAGCATCGAGAAAAGTATCAAATTTCATTCCCGCATATACCGGTTCAAAGGTCTATATTGGGCATTATGCTGAGACAATAGAACATCATAAAAAAGAGAAAATTTTTGAAAAATTTATGCAAGTTGATACTCAAGATTCATTTAGAATTGAATTTTTAGATAAAAATGGAATTAAGTATTTTTTCTTTTCCGATTTTGAAAAAAGTATAGGTGGTTTTAACCCCGATACAGTTTTTTATCTTAGTGAGATTTACAAAAATGATAAGATAAAAATCTATAAGGTAAACAGATGACCATAAAATTTTCAAAAAGATAATCCGTAAGTATGAATTCAAGTAAAGAGACTTTTTTATCCATTATAATTCCTGCTTATAATGAAGAAAAGAGGATACCCTTAACACTGAAGAAAATATCAGAATTTTTAAAAACAAAAGATTTTTTATATGAGATAATTATTATCGATGATGGTAGTCAAGACGCTACCTCAAAGATCGTAGAGGAATTCTCTAAAGATAAGTATAATGAACTCAGATTGATCCGTTTGGATAAAAATTATGGTAAAGGATTTGCGGTAAGAAAAGGGATTTTAGTTAGTAGAGGTGAATATATATTATTTACTGATGCTGACCTTTCTACCCCTATCGAAGAATTAGATAAACTTCTTTTTTTTATAAAAAATGGGTATGATATTGTAATCGGCTCAAGAGGTCTAAAACAATCACAACTAATCAGACGTCAAGTTTGGTATAGAGAAAAAATGGGTAAAATATTTAACCTATTAGTCAGAATTCTAATACTTAAAGGTATAAAGGATACTCAATGTGGATTTAAAATCTTTAAAACTGAAGTGGCAAAGAAGATATTTTTAAAAACCAAAATTAATCGCTTTGCCTTTGATGTAGAGGTACTTTTTATTGCTAAAAAATTTAACTATAAAATAAAAGAGGTAGCAATAACTTGGAAAAACAGGTATGCTTCTAAAGTTCATATAATTAAGGATTCAATAATAATGTTAATGGATATCTTGCGGATATTTATCTATAATCTTCTGGGTCACTACAAATGAGAGAAAAAGATTATCATCTACATTAAATGAGAGAAAAAGATTATCATCTACATTTTTCTTTAGAAAATAATTTCTGGTATTTTACTTTAAAAACAGCCATTATCAGAGACAATATAAAAAAACTAACTAATAAATATAAAAATACCTTACATATATTAGAAGTGGGCTGCGGAAGCGGAAGGAATTTAGAATTAATCAATAAATATGGAACAGGATTTGGAGTTGATAATAATTTGATTGCCTTAAATTTATGTCAAAAAAGGAAATTAAAGAATTTAATTGTTGGAGATGCGAATAAATTACCTTTCAAAAATGCCTCTTTTGATATTGTCTGCACCTTTGATTTATTAGAACATTTAGAAGATGATTATGGCTGTCTTATGGAATTTCAGCGAATACTTAAAAAAGGAGGTTATCTAATTATTAGCGTTCCGGCTTTTAGAATACTTTGGGGCGAACATGATTTAGCATTAGGACATAAAAGAAGATATGGCAAAACTGAGTTGATAAAGAAAATTTCTACAGTTGGATTTAAATTAGAAAGATGCACATATTTCAATTTTTTTATTTTTTTACCTTTACTTATATTTAGAAAATTCATAAGATCTGTCCCCAAAAATAAAATTAATATTGATAATTTACATTTAGATATTGAATATAAACCATTTTTAATTATAAGTAATTTATTCTTCCTTTGGATAGAAAAATTAGAAATAATACTTCTGCGTCATTTTAATTTACCTTGGGGGGTTTCTTTATTCTCTATTTATAAAAAAGTTGAATAAAATGAAATTTAAAACTAATCTCATAGTTATAGTATTATTAACTCTTTTCTTCTTACAGTGTGTATTGAGTATGAAAGAAAAATCCACTACCTTTGATGAAGGAAATCATTTAATTTCCGGATACACCCATTTAATTATGCATGATTTAAGGATGACACCGGAACAGCCTCCTTTAACTAAAATATTGTCAGGGCTTCCTTTGTTATTTCTTAATTTAAAAAATCCTAATGAATTTGAAAGTTGGAATTTAACTAAAGAAGCCAAATATATAGATGCTTACAAATTTAGCAATGAATTTCTTTATCATAGTGGTCAAGATGCAGATAAAATTTTATTTTTAGGAAGACTCCCTTCAGTTTTTATCGCTTTATTATTGGGGTATTTTGTTTTTCTTTGGACAAAACAACTTTACGGATTGCCTTGCGGATATTTTGCTTTATTTCTCTATGCCTTTTCTCCTAATATTATTGCCCACTCTCAAGTTGTTACTCCTGATATAGGATTAAGTTGTATCATTTTAATTACTCTTTATTATCTTAGGAAATTTCTTAAAACAAAAAGTTATAAGACATTTCTAATTTCATCCCTCTGTTTAGGGATAGCCTTACTTACCAAATTCAGCGCTTTAATCCTTTTACCTTTATTTTTAGTTATATTTTATTTTTACCTGCCTGAAAGATTAGATAAAAAACCAGTTTGGAAATTTATCCTTTTGTATTTCTTTCTTATGTTGTTTATCGCTTTTATAATCGTATGGTTAGGATACGGTTTTGAATATGGAAATATTCTTTTAAAAAAAGAAAGTCATCCCAGTGCAGTTCAGTTATTATCAAAATATTTACCGAGTAAACATATTGACTTTTTGATAAACCTCTTAGAAAAAATAAAAATCCCTTTCCCCTCTTTCTTCTTAGGGATAGCACAAATAAAACTTCCTTTACGTGATACCTTTGTCTGGGGAAAATATTATCAGGGCAGTCCGTGGTTTGGATATCTCTTTGCTTTTCTTATTAAAACACCTATTCCTTCTTTAATATTTATTTTCGTAACTCTTTATTATTTTTTAAGAAAAAAAACTTTATCTCCTAAAGAGGAATGGTTCTTATTAATTCCAGTAATAGGATTTTTATTTTTTAGTACTATTGCACGCTTTGGATTACAACTAAAGTATATCCTTCCCATTTATCCTTTCTTATTTATCTTCTCCAGTCAAATAATTAAGTTACCAATTTTAAACCAATTTAAATATAAATTAATCTTTGCTTTACTATGCTTATGGTATCTTATTGGCACATTAAATATCTATCCGCACTATCTTGCCTATTTTAATGAATTTGTTGGGGGTGCTAAAAATGGCTATAAATATTTAGTTGACTCAAATCTTGATTGGGGGCAGGATTTAAAACTCTTAAAGCAATATTTAGAGAAAAATAATATTAAAGAAATATATTTAGCATATTTTGGAACCGCTGAGCCTGATTATTATAAAATAAATTATAAAAAATTAGAACCTTTTAAAAAAGTCTCTGGCATTATTGCTATAAGTGCAACTTATCTTCAGGGAGTACATACAGCAAAAGGAGGCTATGATTGGTTAAAAAAATATGAACCTGTAGATAATCTTGGATATTCTATTTTAATTTACAATATAAAATAAATGCTCTCTAATAAAAATCTAAAAAAACTTTTGATAGACTTAAATCTTAATATATATGTGATACTTCTATGTCTAATAAGTATAGGATTAAGTATCGTTGAATCTAAAGTTAATTTAGACGCTCACCATTGGGGTTTAATGTATTCTAATGCTTCTGATCTTAATAAAGGTCTTATTCCCTACAAAGAGATATTTATCCAATACGGCCTCCTTACTACCCTTATCCAGGGAATCGCTTTAAAAATTTTAGGTGATACTGTAGTAAGTGTAGGGATCATCACCGGTATCTTTTATGCCATAAGTATCTATCTTTCTTATTGTCTTTGGAAAAAAGTCTTGGGTAAAGATTTAGCCTCTCTTTCTGCACTTATAATGTTCTTAATCCATCCTTACATAATTTATCCTTGGTCAGATTATTTTTTTGGTACATTTTTATTGCTATCTTTATTAATGCTTGTAAATTCAAAGGAGAAAAAAATTAATTACTTTCTTGCAGGTGTTTTTTGGGCTTGCTCTATCTTATCCCGACACACTACTTTTTTATCTACCTTTGTCCCTTTAAATCTTTATTTCTTTATCAGATATTACAAATCAAATAATAATTTTAAATTAAAAAACATAATCTTCTTTTATTTGGGTGCAATCTGCATAGGGTTGATTTTCATTTTTTATCTCCTTAAAAATTCTGCATTGCAAGCATGGATTCAAAATTTTAAAATTATCTCCTATTACCTAACCTATTTTGGTTTTGTAGGTAAAAGAAATAAATATTTATCACTTTTGCTACAATTGTTAAAACTTATTGGACATATTATTACTGCAAATACCTGGTTAAAACAGGATATAAGAAGTATATTGTATACTTTGGTATTTTTTAGTAACCTCATTATTGCGGGAATAATATTTATAAAATCATTTAGACATAAATTAAGTAGAACTGAACAATTATTTTTATTATTAAGTTTAATAACGCTCTTCGGTTATCTAAATGCAATCCATATTTATGATATATTCCGATTGCAAAATTCAAGCTCTTTAGGAATAGGAATATTATTGTACACTTACTATAGGATTCAAAATCTATATAAACAGAGAAGAGTAATTTTTCATATTTTTATTTTTGCTTTGATTATCTATTTATCCCTGACCGCATTGTTCACTCAAACAACTTCTTTATATAATCCTTGGAATAGAAATCTTCTTTTCAGCAGCCAATTAAAAGAACCAGAAAATATAGATATTTTAAAAGGAAAATTATATGATCCTAATATAAGAAATTACTATGAGACTATTGCTAAAACCCTAAATGATTATAGCGATAAACTTGAATACCTTATAAACTTTACTCCAAATAGCTTTATACCTTATCTCTCAAAACATTACAAACGTGCTCATATACTCCCATTTTATAGTAAAGAATTATCAAAGATAATTTATCCTGATGAAGAGAAAAAAATTGCCCAGTTATTAAAAGAAAGTAAAGCTATATTAGTGACAAGGAATTATGAAGAGATACCCAAAAATTATCGGATAGTAAAGAAATTAACAGAACCTTATTCTTTAAAATTACTTTATATTGCTGTTCCTGTGGAATTAGCAAAAATTGATATCACTAATAAAAATAAAGAATTTTAATTTATATTTGCACAAAAGGAAATATAAATTATAATATTTAAAAAGGAGTTAGAATGAAAGTAGTGATCTTGGCAGGCGGGAAAGGTACAAGAATTATGGAAGAAACTGCCACCATCCCCAAACCGATGGTAAAAATCGGAGAAAAACCCGTACTTTGGCATATAATGAAGATTTACTCCCATTTTGGTTTTAATGAATTTATTATCTGCTTAGGTTATTTAGGACATATCATTAAAGATTATTTCTCCCATTATTTTTTACATATGAGTGATGTAACTATAAATATCGCCAATAATGAAATTAAAATCCACGGCAGTACTTGCGAATCTTGGCAGGTTACTTTAGTAGATACAGGTTTAGAAACCGCCACCGGTGGAAGGTTAAAAAGAGTAAAGAAATATCTCGATGACGAAACATTTATGTTTACCTACGGAGATGGTGTGGCGGATATAAATATTCAAAAGTTATTGGAGTTTCATAAAAAGCATGGCAAACTTGCTACTATAACTGCAGTCCAGCCTTTAGGAAGATTCGGAGCATTGAATTTGGATGAAAAATGTAATGTTTTAGAATTTCAGGAAAAACCAAAAGGAGATAATGCTTGGATAAATGGTGGTTTTTTTGTTCTGGAACCTGAGGTTTTAAATTATATAGATGGAGACAATACCGCCTGGGAAGGAAAACCCCTGCGGACTTTGGCAAAAGAAGGTCAATTGGTTGCCTATAAACATTATGGTTTTTGGAAACCCTTTGATACCTTGCGAGAAAAGATAGAATTGGACAACCTCTGGAATACTGGCAATGCTCCTTGGAAAGTATGGAAAGATTAAGGAATAATGGATTTACAATTTTGGAAGGATAAAAATGTACTTATTACTGGCTATGAAGGATTTTTAGGTTCACATCTTACCAAAACTTTACTTAAAACCAAAGCCAAAATTGTAGGATTAGATATTAAAACCTTTCGCAGAGAAACTATCCTTACTAAAATAGATTATCAAAAATTTATTGTTTATAAAGGAAGTGTTACTAATTTTAAACTTCTTAAAGAAATTTTAGAAAAACATTCTATCAATATAATTTTTCATCTTGCGGCAGAGGCAATTGTAGAAAGCGGTTACCGCAATCCTAAAAAGGCATTTGAAACTAATATAAAAGGAACTTGGCAAGTTTTAGAGGTAGCCAGAAAAAAAGGAAAACTTGAAGCAATTATTATCGCTTCTAGCGATAAAGCCTACGGAGAGCATAAAAAGCTTCCCTATAAAGAAGTTATGCCTTTAATCGCAAACCATCCTTACGATGTATCTAAAAGTTGCGCAGATTTAATAGCTTCTACCTATCACCATACCTATCACCTACCAGTAGTCATCATTAGATGTGGTAATATTTACGGTCCAGGAGACTTTAATTTTTCACGGATAATACCTGATACCATTAGGGCAGGTTTATTGGATAAAACTCTTTTGATTCGCAGTAACGGTAAATTTATCCGTGACTATATATTTATTGATGATGTGGTTGAAGGTTATATTTTACTGGCTGAAAAAATAAAAAAGTTATCTCTATACGGCGAGGCTTTTAATTTTAGTGATGAAAAACCTGTTTCAGTTTTAAATTTAGTAAAAAAAATCTATTCCCTTTTAGGTAAAAAACCAAAATATAAGATATTAAATCAGGCAAAATATGAGATTAGCAGGCAATACTTAGATTCCTCTAAAGCAAAAAAGATTTTAGGCTGGAAGCCAAAATATTCTTTAGAAGAAGGTTTAGATATAACCATTCAGTGGTATAAAAGTTATTTTGAAAATGAAAGATATAAATAAAAGACCATTATTTATCTTTGAATTGGCAAATAACCATCAGGGAGATTTAAATCATGGATTAAGAATTATTAGGGAAATCTCTGAAGTCTCTAAAAATTTTGATTTTAATTTCGGTTTTAAATTCCAATACCGAAACTTAGAGACATTTATTCATCCGGATTTTAAAAAAAATTACGACTTCAAATATATAAAACGCTTTTCCGAAACTCAACTTAAACAGGAGGAATTTCTGATTTTAAAAAATGAAGCAGAAAGGTTAGGTTTCCTTTCTATATGTAGCCCCTTTGATGAGTATTCTGTAGATTTAATAGAAAAGCATAATTTTGACATTATAAAGATTGGCAGTTGTTCTCTTACTGATTGGCCACTTTTGGAAAGAATCGTTAAAACAGATAAACCGCTTATCGTTTCTACTGCCTGTGCAAGTTTAGAAGAGATAGATAAGGTAGTGATGTTTTTGGAACATCGAGAGAAAAAATTTATACTTATGCATTGTGTAGCCGAATATCCTACAGCAATAGACAACCTGCAGTTAAATCAGATTGACCTTTTAAAACAAAGATATCCCCAGATAGAGATAGGTTATTCCACCCATGAAGCGCCGGATAATTTTGACTCTATAAAGATAGCCATTGCTAAAGGTGCGGTTGTCTTTGAAAAACATGTAGGTATTCCAAAAGAAGATTATCCTTTAAATAAATATTCCGCTACTCCTTCTCAGATATATAAATGGTTAGATTCCGCCCAACAAGCATTTAAGATGTGTGGGCTCAAAGATAGACGTTATAGTTTCTCAGAAAAAGAAAAAAAAGAAATCAGGGATTTACAGAGAGGGGTTTTTGCTAAACAGAAAATAAAAAAAGGAGAAAAAATTTCTTTAGATAATACATTTTTAGCCATACCTAACTTTCCCGGACAGTTAGTTGCTAATGACCTATCCAAATATATAGAATACACTGCCAAAAAGGATATCTCAGAAAAGGAACCAGTTTTTTTAAATGATTTGGAAATAAAAAATCTTAGAGAAAGAATTTTAGAGATAATTAATAAGATAAGACTAATACTTTTAGAAAGTAAGATTAGCCTTCCTAACAAATTAGAATTTGAACTCTCGCATCATTACGGAATTGAAAATTTTGAGAAGTTTGGTGCTGCACTTATTAATTGTATAAATAGAGAATACTGTAAAAAGATAATTATCTTACTTGCTGGACAGACTCATCCTGTTCACTATCATAAAGAAAAAGAAGAAACATTTAATATATTATTTGGAGATTTAACTATTAATATAAATGGTATAGAAAAAGAATACGGTCCAGGTGGTATGGTTACCATAGAAAGAAATACTCCTCATGGATTTTCTTCTAAAAATGGCGCGATCTTTGAAGAGATCTCCACCACTTCTTTAAGTGAAGATTCATTCTATCAAGACCCCCAAATTGAAAAGAATAAAAACCGCAAAACCTATATGACTTTTTGGCAGGATTGGCTTTATAAACCCATTACTTAAAAGATGATTAAACTTTCTGATTATGTATTTAAATTTATTGCTGATTTAGGGATAAATTATGTTTTTTTTCTTCCCGGCGGTGGATGTATGCATTTAGTAGATTCTTTAGGAAAAAATAAAAAATTAAAATACATCTGTTTCTTACATGAGCAGGCAGCGGTAATTGCTTCTGATGCCTATGCGCAATATACTAATAATTTAGGGGTGGCTTTAGTAACTACTGGTCCGGGTAGCACCAATGCCATTACTGGAGTTGTAGGCGCCTGGATTGATTCTGTACCTTTATTAGTTATCTCGGGACAGGTAAAGCGACCGGATATGATTGGAGATAGTTTTTTAAGGCAAAGAGGAGTTCAGGAAGTAAATATTATCCCTATAGTTAAACCCATTACTAAATATGCAGTAACCATATTAGAACCCGAAAGTATAAGGTATCATTTAGAAAAAGCAGTTTATTTAGCCAGAAACGGACGTCCCGGCCCAGTCTGGATAGATATCCCTTTAGATGTTCAGGCAGGGATGATAGATGAAAAGAAACTTAAAAGATTTGAACCTTCAGAATTACCTAAAACTAAAAACAAAGAATTAGAAATTTTAGTAGATAAAACTATTCAATTAATTAATCAATCTGAAAGACCAGTAATTTTGGCAGGAAATGGGGTTAGATTATCGGCTGCCTTAGATGATTTTTTAAAATTAATTAGATATTTGAAAATTCCAGTATTGACTACCTGGAAAGCGATAGATTTTTTAGCTGAGGATGACCCTTTATTTTTTGGCAGACCTGGTTCAATTGCCCAAAGGGGAGCAAATTTTATACTGCAGAATTCTGACCTTATTTTAACTATTGGTGCAAGATTAGATTTAGCACAGGTGGGTTATAATTATAAAAATTTTTCTCCTTGCGCAAAAAAGATAGTGGTAGATATTGACCCTGAAGAAATTAAAAAATTAAAAATGGATATAGAGATTAAAATATGTGCGGATGCTAAAGATTTTATAAAAGAGTTGCTTAAACAGAAAGAAAAAATTATCTTAAAAGACCGCACTACTTGGTTTAATTATTGTAAAACTCAAAAAGAGAAGTATCCTGTGGTTTTACCTGAATATTGGAAAAAGAAAAAATTTGTTAATACCTATGTTTTAATTGAAGTTTTATCGCAGTTAATGAAAAATAATGATTTACTTATTCCTGGCAGTTCCGGAAGTTGTAGCGAAATTACTATGCAGGCATTTAAAGTAAAAAAGGGTCAGCGGATTTTTAATAATCCCGGTTTAGGTGCGATGGGATATGGCTTGCCGGCAAGTATCGGTGCCTGCTTAGCCAGTGGTAAAAAAAGAACGATAAGTATTATTGGTGATGGAGGCCTACAGGTAAATATTCAGGAATTAGAAACTCTAAAAAGGCTTAATCTACCCATAAAGATTTTTGTTTTAAATAATAATGGTTATGCTTCCATTAGAAATACACAGAGGAATTACTTCAAAGGTCATCTGGTAGGTTGTGATCCAAGTAGTGGCTTGACTTTACCGGATATCTGTAAGGTTGCTTCTGCTTATGGACTGAAGAACTTTCGGATATTAAATCATAAGAATATTAAAAAAAAGATAAAGAAAGTTTTAGAAACCAAAGGTCCAGTTATCTGTGAGGTAAAAATTGACCCAGACTTATTAACCGCTCCCCGACTTTCTTCCGAAGTTAAACCTGATGGCTCAATTGTCTCCAAACCCTTAGAGGACTTATGGCCATTTTTAGATAGAGAAGAATTAAAAGCAAATATGATTGCCATATCTAAAGAATAAAGATGAAGATATTAATAACTGGAGGAAAAGGTTTTATTGCCAGAAATTTATTTGAGCAATTGAATACCCAATATAGGATATTATCCTGTAGCAGGGAAGAATTAGACCTCCTTGATTATAAAAAAGTTTTTGATTTTATAAAAAATAACCGCTTTGATGTAATTATCCATACCGCTACTTACGATGCTGCTCCTAAAGATTCTCCCAAAGATCCTACAAAAGTTTTAGAATATAATCTAAAGATGTTTTTTAATCTTTTAAGATGCAAAGATTATTTTGGTAAAATGCTTTACTTCGGCTCAGGTGCGGAATTTGACCGCCAGAATTGGATACCCAAAATGAAAGAAGATTATTTCGACCAGCATATCCCCCAAGACCAATACGGTTTTTCTAAATATATAATGACTAAATATGCAGAATTAAGTAATAATGTTTATAATTTAAGACTCTTTGCGGTATTTGGCAAATATGAGGACTGGCGCTACCGTTTTATCTCCAATGTCTGTTGTAAAGCGGTATTAGACTTACCTCTTGTTATCAATCAAAATAATACCTTTGATTTTCTTTATATAGACGATCTGGTTAGGATTGTTAAATGGTTTATTGAAAACCAACCTAAAAGAAAAGTTTATAATGTCTGTACCGGTGAAAGTTTTAATTTTAAAACTATAGCGGAAAAAATTCTTAAAATATCTAATAAAAAACTGGAAATTATTATTAAGGATAAAACCCCAGGTATAGAATACAGTGGTGATAATTCTTTACTCCTTGAGGAATTAGGTGGTTTTGATTTTACTCCTTTTGATGAAGCTCTAAAAACATTATATAACTGGTACGAAAAAAATAAACATATTATCCAAAAGGATAAATTTCATTATTAAGAAATTTATGGATATATCAGAAGCCATCAAATTTTTGGATAGCCAGATTAAAAATCCATCCTCAGGTTTGCCTGAGGAGGTATTTTTATTTGTCAGCCGAATCACACCGATGGTAAATGTTGACCTTTTGATAAAAAATGAAAAAGGTCAAACCCTTTTATCCTGGCGAAATGACCAATTTGCCGGAAAAGGCTGGCATATCCCCGGCGGAGTTGTAAGGTTTAAAGAAAAACTTCAAGAAAGAATCAAAGAAGTTGCCTTAAAAGAGATTGGAAGGATGGTTAAATTTGAGCCGGTTCCATTAGCCATAAACGAAATTATCGTTCCCCATAGAACCAGAGGACATTTTATCTCTATACTATATAGATGTTTTCTTTCCTCTAAATTTATACCCAAAAATAAAGGTTTATCGGAAAAGGATAACGGTTATCTTAAATGGCACACCCGTTGTCCTAAGAATCTCATAAAAGTCCATGAAATATATAGAAAGTATATATAAAAATTATGCCTATAAATAAATGTAGAGTTTGCAATCATAAATTTTTTAAAAAACCACTTTTAAGATACGAAAATATGCCAAAATCTGCCCAGTTTTTGCCTACTAAAGATATGCTTAAAAATGACAAAGGAATTACTTTAGAAATTTATCAGTGTTCAGGCTGTGGCTTGGTGCAGTTAAGAAATAATCCTGTTTTTTATTATAAAAAAGTTATCCGTTCTGCAGGTATCTCAGAAGAGATGAAAAACTTTCGTCAAAAACAATTTTTAGGATTTGTAAAGAAATTTTCTCTCTTTGGTAAAAAAGCCATTGAAATTGGCTGTGGTTACGGAGAGTATTTAGAGATAATTAGACAAAGTGGTCTAAAAGCTTATGGATTGGAATATTCAGAGGAAGCGGTTAGGCATTGTAGAAAAAAAGGCTTAAAGGTTTTTAAGGGATTTATTGAAGATGATAATTACAAAATAAAAAATTCTCCCTTTGATGTTTTCTTTATATTGAATTTCTTAGAACACTTACCTCAGCCGAATTCCGTGCTTGGTGGAATATATAACAATTTAGCAGATGAAGCGGTAGGGATTGTAGAGGTTCCCAATTTTGATATGATTTTAAAAAATAAACTTTTTTCAGAATTTATAATCGATCATCTATTCTATTTTACCAAACAGACCCTAACTACAACCTTAATGCTCAATGGCTTTGAAGTAATTGACTGCAAAGAAATCTGGTACGATTATATAATTTCTGCTACGGTTAAAAAAAGAAAGAAATTAGACCTTTCATACTTTTATCAACAGCAAAAAAAACTTAAAGATGAGATAGAAAGATATTTAAAGCGTTTTAAAAAAGTAGCCATCTGGGGTGCTGGTCATCAGGCATTGACGGTTATCTCTCTATTGAATTTATCTGGTAAGATAAAATATATTGTTGATTCGGCAAAATTTAAACAGAATAAATTTAGTCCTGCCACACATATCCCGATAGTTTCTCCGGATAGACTAATCCAAGACCCTGTGGAGGCAGTTATAGTTATGGCAGGCAGTTACTCAGATGAAGTAGCTAAAATCATTCTCAAAAAGTTTGACAAAAATATAAAAGTTTCTATATTAAAAAAGTATAAATTGGAATTTTATAAATAATTATTTAACAATGAAAAATAATTGCTTTGCACCGTTAAAAATATATAATGGCCTCTCAATAAATGAACTGAGTAATTTAATAGGTGGAAGGGATATTTATATTTGGGGATGTGGTTTTTTAGGCCGAGCAATAAAGCGCTACTTTGAAAAAAATAAATTACCTATAAAATATTTCTGCGATAGCAACTTTAAATTACAAGGTAATTATATTGACGGTACAAAAGTAATTTCTCCCAAAATTGCCTTAAGACAGGCACAAAATAAAAAAGCATTTATAATAATTTGTTCTACCAGATATAGAGAAGTAATTGAAAGCCACTGTATTAGTTCAGATTTAAAAAGAAAAAAAGACTTTTTAAGTTATATTCATATTTCACGGCCAGAAGCCATAATTGAGGTATCGGGAAAATATAATACAAAATTTCCTGCCTGCTTAACAGAGTTTAAAAAAAGCCAAACACCAAGTAAATATATGAACCTTTTCCTTTATAAACAAGTGTTGAATAAATTACTTAAGGAATTACCATCATTAATAAACATTAATCTCTCTAATTGGGCAGAACCGCTTATGAATCCTTATTTGGACAAAATCATCAAAACTACTGAACCCCTAATCCCCTGCACAGTCTATACAACTTTACCGACTTCGAATAAATTAGAAGAGATAATTAAAGCAGAACCTAGCCAATTTATTATTATGGTAGGTGGTTATGGTAAAACATATGAAGAAAATACAGCTATACCATGGAAGATATTTTGGGAAAATATTCATTTGTTAAAAGAACTTATCAATAAATACAAACTCAAAACTCAAATCGCAATTTTATATCATATTTATAAAAATAACCAACAACAAGACCTCACTAATTTTCGCAATCTTTGTCTAAAATTAGATTTAAGATTTATTACTACATGGGGTTATCTTAATCCTTATGATAAACTTCTTGATCTCTGTCAAAAAAAGACATCGGCAGTCAAGTTAAAAATATTAAATAACCTAGCATGGAATTTAAATAACTGTTTGAAATTTGCTAAAAAAGAGGCAAACAGACCTTGTTTATGCCAAAGAATTTTCCCTATAATTAATTATGACCTATCCGTATCAATTTGTCATATTTACTATTTTCCAATTATTGCTAAAAATTTTCTTGAGCTATCATTGGTAGAGTTAATTAAAATGCGTAATATACAATCACAATGTTTACTTTGCCAAAAGTACGGTCTGCATAGACTGGATATCGATATTCTAATTAAAAAATATCCTAAAGAAATGATACTCATTAATCCAGGAGTAAATATATGTTAGATGGAATTTATAGAAATCCCACCGTTGTTTATTTTGGCAAAAACCAAGAACTAACTGTTGGAGAAAAAATAAAAAGTTTTTTAAATCCAAATAAAGTATTACTCCATTATGGATGTAGTAGTTTTAAAAAATATGGTTTATATGAAAAAGTAACTAATTCACTAAAAGCGATAGGGATAGATTTTATCGAATTAGGAGGGGTAAAATCAAATCCAGAAGCAGATTTAGTATATAAAGGCATAGATATATGTAGAAAAGAAAAAGTTGATTTTATTTTAGCTGTAGGTGGAGGAAGTGTCATTGATTCTGCTAAAGCGATTGGTATCGGTGTACCATACGCAGGAGATTTTTTTGATTTCTTTGAAAGAAAAGCAATCCCTCAAAAAAGTATTAAAATTGGTGTAATCCTTACCGTTGCGGGTTCTGGCAGTGAAACAAACAACGGAGCGGTAATCACCCATAAACAATTAAGAAAAAAATACGAATGCAGTAGCGATGTAATGTTTCCTGTATTTGCTATTCTTAATCCAGAAATCACTTTTACCCTTCCTAAATACTATACAATGTGTGGAATTGTAGATGCCATAGCCCATATCTTAGAAAGATACTTCACTAATACAACTTATGTAGATTGTACAGATAGAATATGTGAAGGAATTATTAAAACTTTAATAAAATACGCTATCTTAGTAGACAAGGAGCCTTATAATTATGATGTCCGTGCAGAAATAATGTGGGCATGCAAGTTAGCCCATGACAATACAGCCGGTTTTGGCCGAAAACAGGATTGGGCTTGTCATAAGATTAGCCATGAAATTGCTGTACGCTATGATATTGCACATGGAGCCATTTTATCTATTATTTTCCCTGCTTGGATGAAGTATGTATATAAAATAAATGAAAAAAAATTTTTGCAATTTGCAAATAGAGTATTTGATATCGATATTGATTCTATGACTTTGGACAAAGCCATAGGATTAGCCATAGAGAAGTTCCAGCAATTTTTGAAAACGGTAGGTATGCCCTCTCATTTGCGAGAAATAGGTTTATCTGATAGAAAAGAACTTAATGATATAGCAGAAAAATGTGTTTCTCTTATGCCTAGCGGTACCCTTGGTAATTTTGTAAGATTATCTGTCCAAGATATAGAAAAAATACTCAATTTATGTTTCTAATATAAAAGAATTATCTATGAAACCCATAGAAATAAATCAACAAAATAAAAATTTAGCATCTTATGTAAATTACCGTATTTACAACCGAGAGGATGCAATGAATTTATTTAAAGGCAGAGATCTTTATATCTGGGGGGCAGGGCAAAAAGGTAGAGGTTTTAAAATGGTTTTAGAACGTCATGGTTTTAAGATAAAAGCATTTTTGGATAGTTCTCCATTACTTATAGGAACCAAATATAAAGAAACCCCTATCATAGACCCAAAAGTTGTTTTAAAAGATGCCAAAACTCTACATAATTCTTTTATTCTTACTGCCAGTGTTGACAAGAAAAACAAAGAAATGTTTAACTTATGTCAAAAGGCGGGTCTAATAAAAGGCGAACATTTTACTAATATTCAGGAATTGTGTCCTTATTATCCGGTTATTGAAATATCGGGTATTTGCAATCTAAGATGTATAAGTTGCCCTATGGGGAACGATTTATACCACCCCAAAAAAGCAGGATTTATGAAAGCCTCTGAGTATTCAAAAATAATCAATAAACTTGTAAAAGAGATACCTTTTTTATATCTAGTTGACCTGTATATTTGGGGGGAACCTTTGCTGAATCCTGATTTGCCTGAAATTATAAAAATTAATAACGATTTAGGTATAGCCAGTGGTATCTCATCAAATTTAAATGTTAACGAAAAAGTTATCGAGAAAGTTATTAAGTCCTCGCCTGCTCAGATAAGGGTATCCGTCTCTGGTTATGGAGAAAAAAATTATGAAATATTCCATACAGGAGGTCGATGGTCGGTCTTATATAAAAACCTTTTGTTACTTGCTGAATATATAAAAAAATACCAAACCAATACTATTGTAGAGGTCTATTATCATGTTAATATAAACAATCTATCTGATTATAGAAAAATGCAAGAGTTATGTATGATGCTTGGATATAGAATTCATCCAAGTATACATATGATCTTACCTGATTATGTAATGGATTATTTAGAGGATAAAGAATTGAGCGAGGGAACTAAAAAAGCTAAAGATTCGATGCTTGTTAGTCTTGATGACATGATTGATAAGGCAAAAAAAGAAAAAGATAAAAGTTGTTTATTAAAAAGAATTATCCCTGTGATTAATTGGGACGGAAGTGTACTGGCATGTTGCAATTACCTTTTCTATAATAAAAAAATAGCAGATAATTATTTAGATATTTCACTTGAAGAAATTATTAATTTAAGGTGCACCAATCCGTTATGTATCAAATGCCAGAATTATTCATTACATAGATATTTTGATCCCGTTTATTATTCAGATTATATTTACAATTTACTTAATTTTAAACCTATTTAAGATGAACAATTATAAAAAATTACTACTGGAATCATTTAAAAATATAAATTATTACTCTAAACAAACATATTCTGTAAATGATTTGTTAAAAAATAAAAAAATAATCCTCTACGGAGCAGGCGATGGTTTTATTACTTTTAAAAATTTTGTTTTAAGAAAATACAGACTTAAAGTAGATGCTATACTTGACCTTAAATTTAAAACTGGTGATATCTATTTTGGGATACCAGCATTCTCCCCTCTTGAATATAAACCCACACAGCAAGAAAAAGAAAATGCAATAGTTATAATTACTGTCGGAAAGAAAAAATATCATAAAGAAATACTTACGTGTCTATCTAAACTCGGATTTAAACATATAATTTTTTCTACGGATATATATGAATACCATCTCCTCTGCATCCCAAAAGAATTAGAAAAAAAGGGGATTGTTTATTATTTAGATAATAAGAAAAAAATAATCTCTTGTCTTGATACTTTTTCTGATGATTTAAGTCGCGAAATATTTATCCGTGTCATTCAAACACACTTACAAAAAAAACCCTTAACCATACCGTCTCGTCCTAAAGGAGAGCAGTACTTTCCAAGAGATATTAATTTAAATAAAGGTTATACATGTTTCATAAACTGTGGTGCGTATAATGGTGATACTCTTATGCGCTTAAATACTCTGGTTGGCAAAATCGATACGGTAGTTTGCTTTGAACCAGACCCAGAGAATTTTAAGTTACTGACTCAATATTTATCTACGCATTATACGAAAATAGCAAATAATATTATCGTTTTTCCTTGCGGAGTTTTTAGCCAAGAAACAAAAATGCCTTTTATGGCTAACAACAAAATGAATAGCATGATTTTAGAAAAAGGCAAATATTACATTCAATGCGTTAGTTTGGATCATACCTTAATCAGTTTCAATCCGACTTTTATTAGTATGGATGTGGAAGGAATGGAATTAGAAGCATTAAAAGGTGCTCAAATTTTGATAAAAAAGAATAAACCCGATCTTGCCATAAGTGTTTATCATAACCCCAGTCATATCTGGGAAATTCCAATTTATATCAAAAATTTAAATTCAAAGTATAAACTGTATCTAAGAAATTATACTTCATTTATAAGTGAAACCATACTTTATGCCACAACATAGATTATTCTGAAATTACAATGGGAATAAATTTTAAGACCAATGATAATCTTATGGAACTAAAACCTCAAGAAATAGAAAAAAGAAATAAATTAAAAAAAGAGAAACCCTATGTCTATGAAAAGATAATGAAGTATGATGAAAAAGTAAAAAGAGGGGAAAGCATTGCCATTATTCAATTTCAATATGATTATAGTTGTAATTTTTCCTGCCAACATTGCGATATTACTAAATTGAAAAACAATCCCAAAAAAAGATTCTTTACTCCTCAGGATGTAAAGGAACTTTCTCGTCAGGCAGACGAAATAGGCCTTGCCCAGATCGTCATTACTGGGGGAGAACCTTTGATATTTCCTGATTTAGATGAGATAATTGAAGCAATTGACCCCCAAAAATTTTGGATAGTTATTGATACTAACGGCTGGTTTTTAGATGAAAAAAAAGCCAAACACCTAAAAAGTATGGGTGTGGATAAAATCCAGTTAAGTTTAGATAGTCTAAATCCTAAAGAACATGATGAATTTAGAAAAAAACCCGGCTCTTACGAAAGGGCAGTTAAAGCCATCGATGCTTCTTTATCTGCGGGGCTAAATATCATCTTAGCTACTGTAGTTACAAAACAGAGAATTAGATCTCAGGAATTCATCGATTTCTTAGAATTTGCCCAAAGAAAAGGAGTGGGTGTATTTGTAACCTATGCAAAGCCTGTAGGTGAATGGGAAAATAACTTTTCTGTGCTTGTAGATAGAGAAGATATGGATTATTTAAGAAAACTGGAGAAAAAATACAATGTATTTACGCATCTTACTCCTGCCTATGGTCTTGATTTAGGCTGTATCGCAGTAAAAAGGATGATTTCTATTACCAAATGGGGTGATGTGATGCCCTGTCCTTATATTCATATCTCCTTAGGAAATTTCTTTGAAGAACCCCTAAAAGATATTATTGAAAGAGGCTTAAAGATTAAATACTTCGGTAAATATGTGGATACCTGTCTGATTGCTGAAGATAAAGATTTTATTAATAAATATATTATAAAGACCTATGGGAAAAATCTTCCCGTTAGTTATACTGAGATATTTACCAATAAAGATTTTATTTAAGAGGAGGTAAACTATGAAGTTAATTAGTATTGTTACTCCCTGTTATAATGAAGAAGAAAATGTGGAAGAACTCTATCAACAGGTAAAAAATGTATTTAATGGACTTAAAGATTACACCTATGAGCATATCTTTATTGATAATGCTTCAACCGATAATACTTTGGAGATACTAAAAAGGATTGCTATTCAAGATAAAAATGTAAAAATTATTGTAAACTCGCGTAATTTTGGACACCTGCGTTCGCCATTTTATGCTATGCTTCAGGCAAAAGGGGATGCGGTTATTCCTCTTTCCGCGGATTTACAGGACCCACCTTCACTTATTCCTGAATTTATAAAAAAATGGGAAGAAGGTTTTAAGATAGTAGTAGCGGTAAAAAAAGAAAGCCAAGAATCCCGGATAATGTTTAATCTAAGAAAATTATACTATAATCTTATCAGTAAATTATCAGAAGTTGAACTTATCAAAAATTTTGCTGGCTTTGGTTTATACGATAGAAAAATAATTGAGATTTTAAGAAATTTAAATGACCCTTATCCTTATTTTAGAGGGCTTATTGCAGAGATTGGTTTTGAAAAGGCAATAATAGAATATGTGCAACCTAAAAGAAAAAAGGGAAAAACCAAAAATAACTTTTATACCTTATATGATCTGGCTATGTTAGGATTAACGAGTTATTCTAAGGTCCCTTTAAGAGTAGCCACGCTCTGCGGTTTTATTATGTCCATAGTTAGTCTATTGGTCGCCTTAGGTTATTTTATATATAAGATATTATTCTGGCAGAGATTTTCTTTGGGGATAGCACCTTTAATTATCGGTTTATTCTTTTTTTCTTCCGTTCAACTTTTCTTTTTAGGTTTGCTGGGAGAATATATCGGTGCAATTTATACTCAGGTGTTAAATAGACCTTTGGTTATCGAAAAAGAAAGGATAAATTTTTAGTTTTATGAATAAAGAAAGAAAAATCAGGCAAAAGATATTTAAAGAAGTCCGCAAATTTTTTAATTTAAGAAAAAAACAGGAGAAATTTATTCCTGGAAAAACTAAAATAAATTATGCAGGAAGAGTCTATAGTGCTGATGAGTTAATAAAACTTGTAGATGCAGGATTGGATTTTTGGCTTACCGCAGGCAAATATTCTGAAAAGTTTGAGAAAGAAATGGCTGAATTTTTAGGGGTAAAATACTGCATTTTGACAAATTCCGGCTCTTCGGCTAATCTTTTGGCAATATCTGCCTTAACATCTTTTCTTTTAAAAAAAAATAGACTTAAACCTAAAGATGAAGTAATCACTACTGCTTGCGGTTTTCCTACCACCTTAAATCCTATCATCCAAAATAATCTTATCCCTGTATTTATTGATATAGATTTAGGTACTTATAATATCCAGGTAGATAAAATTAAAAAAGCGCTCTCCAAAAAGACCAAAGCCATATTTATCGCCCATAATTTTGGAAATCCTGCCGATATAGATAAAATCTTAGAAATTGTAAAAAAATACAATCTTTGGTTTATTGAAGATAACTGTGATAGTTTAGGCTCAAAATATAAGGATAAATTTACCGGAACTTTTGGCCATATCTCCACCTGCAGTTTTTATCCTGCCCATATCATCACTATGGGTGAAGGTGGAGCGGTCTTTACCGATGATGAATTATTAAAAAGGATAATTATTTCATTGCGTGATTGGGGAAGAGATTGTTGGTGTCAACCGGGGAAAGATAACACCTGCAAAAAAAGATTTAGTTGGAAATTGGGAAAGCTCCCCTTCGGTTATGACCATAAGTATATCTACTCCCATATCGGCTATAATTTAAAAATTACTGATTTACAGTCAGCCATAGGTTTGGCACAATTAAAAAAATTACCCAAATTTATTGAAACCCGAAGAAAAAACTTCAATCTCCTTTATGAGCATCTTAAAAAATATGAAAAGTATTTTCTCCTACCAAAGGAAACCAATAATTCCCAACCCTGCTGGTTTGGATTTCCTATTTTAGTAAAAAACAACCCTTTCTTTAAGCGCTCTGATATTGTTAACTATTTAGAAAAAAATAAAATCTCTACGCGTATGGCTTTTGCCGGAAACCTTACAAGGCAACCCGCATATCAAAATGTAAAATATAGAATTTATGGCTCATTAAAAAATACTGACTTGGTAATGAATAATCTCTTTTGGATTGGAGTTTATCCTGGATTAAATAGAGAAAAAATTGAATATATCCTAAAAAAATTTGATGATTTTATGAAGGATTTTCCAGTTTAGAATATAAAAATTATGGCTGAATTTAATAATTTAGAGAATTTTAAAAAAAGTGTAATTAATTCGGTAGGTATTCTTTTTTTAGTGAAATTGATATTACTTCCTATAAGCGGTTTAGTAAATATTATTTTAGCCCGATTACTTGAGCCCATTCATTTTGGGATATATGGAATCTTATCCGTAATTATTTATACCACTTATGATATTTGCGATTTAGGTTTAGTTGCCTTTGCTGTGCAGACCAAAGATGAACTCAATCTTAACGAGTATAGAACAGTATTTACCCTCAAACTAATCTTAAGTATTATTGGCTTTATCATCCTCTGGCTAATCTCAACCTTTCTTATAAATCTCTTTCATTTATCTAAAGAGACGCAGATTGCGATGAAGTTACTCTCTTTAGTTATCCTTATCGAGCCGATTTCTTCTATATCCCGGGTGATCTTACAGAGAAAACTTCTCTATAAAAAAATTGCTTTCTTAGATACAATTAATCTATTAAGTTTTTATTTAGTGGTGATTATATTAGCGTATTATCATTTTGAAGTTTGGAGTTTTATCCTTGCGGGATTAATCTCTGTAATTATCACTAATATATTGTATATAATTACCTCGCCTTGGAATTTTGGTTTAAATTTAAATACAGAAGTTGCAAAAAGAGCATTAAAATTTGGTTCTTTTTTCCAATTGTCTAATGTAATAAAAATGGTGCGGGAATATACTACCGCTATCTTAGGAGGTATAATATTCGGACCAAAAGCGGTAGGTTATCTTTCCTGGGCAGATAATCTAACTTCAAAGATCGCCACCACATTTACCCAAGAAGTAAATAGAGTTACTTTCCCTGCTATCTCGCGTATCCAAACCGATAAAAAAGCAGTCTCTCTATTCTTTTCTAAGGCGGTATATTACCTTCTCCTTCTTACCTCTCCGCTTATCTTTATGCTCTTTGCTTTATCTTACGAAACAATAATTATTATCTTTAAACCTAAGTGGTTACCTGCTTTGCCAGCACTGATAGCATTTGGATTTGTAGTCTTAGCAGGGCATTTTATCTATATTGGAGAAAATTTACTTAAAGGATTAGGGCAGGTAAAAAAAGCATCTTTAATTACCGGTTTATGGACAATAACTCTGTGGCTTATTATCCCCTTTACTAAAAAATGGTTAGGTTATAATTCCATTGCTTTTGCCTGGATGATAAGTTCCTTTTTATCCACAATTTTAATCATAAATACAGTTAATAAATATCATCCTTTAGATTTAAAACCCATATTATATATTTTATTCTCCTCTGCCTTTTCTGCATTCTTAATATCTCTATTAAAAAATATAATCACTATAAATATCTATACCCTAATTATTCTTTATATTTTAGGAATACTTGGATATATCCTTATTCTCTTTATCATAAAACATACCCAAATTTATGGGGAATTAAAAAACCTATTAAAATTACTGCTTTCTTCCTATAGGGATATTTAATTACAATAAATATGAAATTAGAAAATTTATGGGATAAATATTATTCTAAAACTAAGAATAAAAAAATCGGATTACATTGGGAACTAATTGAAGCAATTACAAACAAAGTGGATATAGAAGGCAAAAGAATTTTAGAAGTAGGAGCAGGCAGAGGAAACGACAGCATTTATCTCTCTAATCAAGGAGCAAAAGCGACAGTTATAGATAACTCAAAAGAAGCAATCGAAATTATCTCCCAGAACGCTAAAAATAACAATGTTAAATTAAATATAGTCCGGGCTGATGCACTGAATCTACCTTTTAAAGATCGGTCATTTGATTTAGTTTTTCATCAAGGATTACTTGAACATTTCCACAATCCAGCAAGGATAATCCAAGAGCAAAAAAGAGTATTGAAAGATAACGGCTATATCCTCATCGACATTCCCCAGAGATATAATCTTTGGACTATTAAGAAAAATATTCTTATGGTTTTAGGGTTATGGTTTGCGGGTCGGGAAAGATCTTTCACTTTAAAAGCACTTAAAAAACTATTACAAGAAAATGGATTTAAACCCCTCTATTTCTATCAACGTGATTATTACCCTAATATAATCTTAAAGATTAAAAATTTAAAAAAAATTGAAGAAAAAATACTCAAACATAAAATTTTACCTGAAAAGTTTTGGTTAATTTACAATAAAATTTGGTTATATTTCGAAAAGAAACCTATATCCCGTATCATCTTTAAATCGATTGGCGTAATGGCGATAAAATCATAATAGCATGAAAATCTTATTAATTACTGACAACTTTCTTCCCCATCTTGGTGGGTCAAGAATTTTTTTTTATAATCTCTGTAAGTGCCTGCCCAAAAAAGAAATATCTGTCCTTACCCGCTGTGCAAAAGAAGCAGAAAAATTTGACAGAAATCAACCTTTTAAAATCTATAGAGTATATTTATTTAAACTCTTCCGAAAAATTTTTTGGACCTTTTATGAATTACCTATTTATTTTAATTTATTTTTTTCTGCTTTATTTATAATTAAAAAGGAAAAAATCAAAATTGTATGGGCAGGAGAAACCTTACCCTGTGGTTTGGTTGCTCTTTTATTAAAAAAAATATTAGGTCTTCCCTATATTATATTTACCTTTGCTGAAGATATAACTATCCTCTCAAAATTAAACAGGGAAAGAAAAATCGGATGGTATGTATTAAGAAATGCGGATTTAGTTATTGCTACCTGTAGTTTTGTGGAAAATCTCTTAAAAGAAAAAGTAAAAGTGGACTCTAAAAAAATAGTTAAGATTTTACCTGGCATCGATGAAGAGATTATAAATTTTAAATTAGATGAAGAAAAAATCATACATTATAAAAAAGAGTTAGGGCTGGATAATAAAAAAGTTCTTTTTACTTGTGCCCGTATTATTGAAAGAAAAGGTATAGATAATGTGATAAAAACTTTACCTTTAATTAAAGAAAAGATTCCCAACTTTATCTACCTTATTGCGGGAGAAGGTGAATATAAAAATAAATTAGAAGATTTAGTTAAAAAAGAAGGTCTTGAAATTTATGTTAAATTTTTGGGAAATTTAGACCATTATAAAGAATTACCATATTTTTATTATTTATGTGATATATTTATTATGCCTTCACGTCAACTTGAAAATTATGATATAGAAGGATTTGGCTTAGTATTCTTGGAGGCAGGAGCTTTTGAAAAGCCAGTTATTGGACCAAATATCGGAGGTCCTACGGATGCAATTGTTGATAAAGTTACAGGTCTTCAGGTCAATCCTTATGATATAAATGAAATAGCTAAAGCAATTATAACTTTACTTAGTGATAAAGAGTATGCAGAGAAATTGGGGAAAAAAGCCCGACAAAGAGTAATAGATGAATTTCGTTGGCAAGATAGGGCGGATAAAATTTATAGGATTACCCAAAAGATAGTTAATGGATATGATGCTTTATCTAAAAAATAAGAATTATATTTTACGCAGATGATCGCAGATTTTGAAACACAGATTAGCACAGATGTCTGTGATCATCTTGCGTATTTTTATCTGTGATCATCTGTGGAATTTAAAGAATACAGGAAATTACGGATTTGAAACACAGATGATCGCAGATTTTGAAACACAGATTACCACAGATGCCTGTAATCATCTGTGGAAGTTTAAAAAACACAGAGAGTCATAGATTTGAAGCACAGATGATCGCAGATCAAAAGTACAGATGAATGCAGACGGATTATATAAAGACTTAACTTATAAGATAATAGGCGCACTTTATGAAGTTCATAAAGAATTAGGTAGCGGGCACAAAGAAACAATTTATCATAAGGCAGTAGCCATAGAATTAACCAATAGAAATATTCCTTTTATTGAAGAAAAATCCATTGATGTTAAATACAAAGGAAAGAAGATAGGCATTTATAGGCCAGATTTCATAATCGATGATAAGGTAATCTTAGAAATAAAAGTTGCACCTTTGATAACTAAAACAATGCAAGATCAAGTGTATTATTATATAAAAGGGACAAAATATAAACTTGTGCTTCTGGCAAATTTTGGTACTGCTAAACTTGGAATAAAAAGATTAATTTACACTGGTAATCTGTGATCATCTTGCGTATTTATCTGTGATCATCTGTGGTGTATAAAGAATCTTATTTTACGCAGATGAACGCAGATTTTGAAACACAGATTAACACAGATATCTGTGATCATCTCGCGTATTTATCTGTGATTATCTGTGTAATACAAATAAAAGTTTATTTAATTAACAGATTGCGATGAAACAACTATTCAAATGGATTGTGGCTATTATTTTATACTATACAGGGATATTGTATTTATTTAGAAGATTTAATCCTTATAGTAGAGATGGACTTTGGATATTAGAATACCACCGTATTGCTAATGATAAGGAAGATATATTAAAGATGGTGGTCTCTCCGAAACATTTTAGAAAACAGATGCGGTATTTAAAGAAAAAATATAATGTAATCTCTTTAAAGGAAGCGGTAGAAAAAATAAAAAATTATCAACCCCTTCCTCCCTACTCAGTTGCTATAACTTTTGATGATGGATATTTAGATAATTATCTAAATGCCTATCCGATACTTAAGAAATTTGATATCCCTGCAACTATTTTTTTAACCACAGATTACATTGGCTCTGAAAAGTTAGTATGGTTTGATGAGTTAGTAGAATTAATTAAGGCTACACCTTTAAAAAGGATAAGTATGAAATTTGATGATTTTGAAGAGATATACGATTTATCCGATAAATTTTTAAAAAATAAATTAATTTTAAAATTATTGGATATGTTAAAAAATGCTCATCCTAAAAAAAGAAATAGGTATTTGGATGAATTTAAAATATTACTTCAGGTAAATGAAGTAAATAATCCTCAAAAAATATTAATGAACTGGCAACAGATAAAAGAGATGTCTGAAAATGGGATAGAATTTGGCTCTCATGGGATAACTCATACCGTATTGACTGTACTGAATAACTTAGAAGCGGAGGAAGAAATTACGCTCTCTAAAAAAATAATAGAAGATAAACTGAATAAACCTGTATTTCTTTTTTGCTATCCTAATGGTTTAGAAAACCATTTTAATGAGGTTTTAATTGCCAAATTAAAAAATGCTGGTTATCAAGCAGCCTGCACGGGTTTATTAGGGAAAAATAAAGAAAAAAATGATTTATTTAAATTAAAAAGAAGAGGGATCGAAAAGGAATCTTCATCCGGACCTTTTGGTTTATTCTCCAAAGCTCTTTTTGCCTGTGAAATCAGCGGGATATTCGATTTTCTATTTATAAGATGAGAATAAAAATATTATTTATTATTGATAACTTTTATCTGGGTGGAGGCGCGGAAAAACAATTATTTTATAAAGCAAAATTGCTTGATAAATCCATTTTTGATGTATCTATATGCAGTCTGGGCTTATTAATGGATAATTACAAAGATTCTCTTGAGGCAGAAGGAATCAAAGTTTTCTCTTGCCCTCAAAAAGGTTTTTTAGATTTAAGATGTCTTAAAAATTTATTCTTTCTATTAAAAAAGCTCAATCCTGATATAGTAGAAACTATTTTATTTACCGCAGATACCTACGGTAGGATAACCGCAATACTAAAAAAAATACCTATCATTATTACTTCAGTAAGGAATTTAGATATTTGGAAGAAAAAACACCATATTTTTGTAGATAAAATTTTAGCAAAAAAGACTACCCATTTTGTTGTTAATGCAAAAATAATTGGAGAATATATTATCAAAAAACTTAATATAAAATCGGATAAAATTAGTGTTATTTATAACGGAGTAGATATAGAAAGATTTCAAAAAAGACCCCCTCCTTTAGACCTTTATAAAAAATTAAATATAGAGAAAAATAAAAAAATAATCATTAATGTTGGTCGTTTTAGCCCTCAGAAGGACCACAATACATTAATAAAAGCAGTAGATATTATTTTAAGAAAAAGGAAAGATGTAATTTTAATCCTCATAAGCGAAGGGATGAAAGAAAGTAAATTTCCACAATTAATTAAAGAAATGGGGCTTTATCCTTATATTAAAATCCAGCAGCCAACAGAAAATATCCAAGAATTCTACAATCTCTCCAATGTAGCGGTCTTAACTTCACTGTATGAAGGATGTTCAAATTTTATCTTAGAATCTATGGCTTCTCAACTTCCGGTAGTAGCAACTTCTGTAGGAGGAAATCCTGAATTGGTAGTTGATGAGAAAACAGGGTTTTTAGTCCCACCTAAAGAACCTCAAAAAATAGCGCAAAAATTATTATTTCTTTTAGATAATCCGGATATTGCCCAAAGATTTGGTTATGAAGCAAGGAAAATAGTTGAAGAGAATTTCCATATTCAAAAAACATTAAAGGAATATCAAAATTTATACATCTCATTATATAAAAAATATGCCAATATAATATGCAGGAGTTAAATTTTCAAATAAAAAAAGCTGAAGAAAAAGACCTCAAGAGAATCTGTGACTTTCTCTGTAAAGCAATTGGGGTAAAAAAAGAATCTTTAGGAGTACAAACGTACTATTTAAAATGGAAATATTTCAGTAATTATGCAAATAAAAATCTTTTACTCTACTTAGAACTTCAAGGAAAAATCTTAGCGGTTGTGGGAGGGATAGTTTGTCATTATATTATAAATAACAGAGAGTATGAAGTCTGTTTTCCAGTTGATTGGTTTAGTTGCCCTTTTAATCCTATAAAGAAAGCAGGACAAAAAGTTATGCGTTCATTAATAGAAAAATTTCCCCTCTCTATAGCGGTTGGGGGTTCAAAGGTATGTTTTAAGCCTCAGATAAAAGTTGGGTTTAAGGATGTGGGAGATGTTTTAATATTGGGGATTGTAAGAAAAAATATAAAAAACTTTCCGATGTTAGTAAAAATGATAAAATGGTGGATCTTTCATCCTCAAAGGATGTGGAAAGGAATAAATTTAGGCAAAAGAGCTATCTTTAATATAAAACCTGAATTTTTAGATTATGAAATATCAAATATTGATTTTTATCTTCCACAACTAATACAACTCTTCTCTAAAGGAATCCCAAAAAGCATACTTAAAGAAAAATGGCAATACTTTATGCAACAGCCCTGTAATCCTTCGCGTATTATCGCATTTAAATTTAAAAATGAGACTTCTTATGCTTTAATCTGTGAATTTACAGATATCCGTCAAGGTTATCTGGGATTAGTAGATGTATTAATGAGCCCAAAACATAGAGTAGAAGAGATATTCTCTGTTTTTGCCGCCTATGCATGGGGAAAAAATAAAAGTGCAATTTTTATGACTAATAATCATTATCTTATTACTTTAGCGAAATCTTTGGGTATAATATATATGCTAAATTAAGAACGCAGTACTTTTCACCTATCGGCTTAAAATTTTATAAAACAGAAGAACTGCCAACCATCTCTTTTCTCTCTTTGGATGAGTTAGGCTATCGTTATAAACCTAATGAATTTATAAAAAATGAAGGAAATTTTTAGTGCTCTTGAAAGATACTCCTGGCAAAAACTAAATAAAGAAATAGTCGCACCTCTTTTTAAAAAACAATTCCAGTATGTAATCAAAAACAGTCCTTTCTATCAAAAAAAAATCGGTAAACATCTTATAAATAAAAAAATTGAACTTTCTGATTTAGTTTCCCTTCCCTTTACCGAAAAACAGGAGTTACTCAATGACGAAAAAACAAACCCACCTTTTGGTAGTTACTTGGCTACTCCTTTATCAAGGGTCGCTCGTGTTCATAGAACATCGGGAAGCAGTGGGCAGGTTCTTTTTTTAGCCCTTTCTAAAAATGATATTGAGAATACATTAGAATGCGGAGCGCGTTGCTTCTGGTCAGCAGGATTGCGTCCTCATGATATAGTTATCCATTGTTTAAACTACTGTATGTGGGCAGGGGGCATAACTGACCATCAGAGTCTTGAACGCACAGGTGCAGGAGTTATACCATTTGGGGTAGGAAATACTTCTGACCTTATCCGCACAATTCTAAACTTAAAACCCTCTGCTATCCATTGCACCCCCTCCTACCTTTCTAAATTAGAATTACTCTTGTCTGAAGAATTTAAATTACAGCCCCACCAGTTAGGTTTAAAATTGGGTCTTTTTGGGGGTGAAGGTGGATTACAGGATAAAGAGTTTAGAAGAAATATTGAGAGAAAATGGCGTTTTAAGGCTATGGATGCCAACTATGGGGTTTCTGAAGTTCTAAGTATGTTCGGTGCAGAATGTAAGGTAAGAGAAGGACTACATTTTATGGGACAAGGGGTGATTTATCCTGAGATAAAAAATCTCAAAAATGATGAAATTCTGCCTTGGGAAAAAGGAGTAAAAGGAGAATTGGTAATCACAAATCTATCTAAGGAGTGTCAACCGCTTTTAAGATACCGCACCCATGATATCGTTGAAATTGTAAGTATAGAGAAATGCAGGTGTGGTCGTTTAAGTCCAAGATTCATCATAACCGGACGTTTAGAAGATGTAATGGTTATAAAAGGGATAAATGTCTTTTTGAGTTCGATTGCAGAAGTGATAAATCAAAAATTGGATATACTCACGGGAGAATTTCAAGTATTAGTTAATCGTAAAGAACCCATTGAGCGTATCGTTATAAAAGTTGAAGTCAAAAAAGATAAACTATGCCCTCTTTTAAGTAATGAACTTCAGGATTGTTTTAAAAAAACGATCTTTATTAAACCTGAAATAGAAATTGTTCCGGAAGGAAGTATCTCCTCAACAGGAAACAAAATCCAGCGTATAGAAAGGATACTGTAAGAAAGATGTTTAGCAGAAGAGATTTTCCTGAACAGATAACTCCTTTTTTAAAAGAAAAACTTAAAAAATTGCGTAAGCGTTTAGGAGAAAAACATCCCCATTATTTGGCATTGGCGCGTCAGTATATAAAATCAAATCTTGAAGAAGATATTAGCCCTGAAACTAATCTTTACCACTGGAAAGCAGGCTTAATCAGCAATGATTCAAAGTCTATAAAGGGCATAGAGCGTCTCTACAGGCGCACTTTAGTAATAAACCTCACTAAAAATTGTCCTGCCCACTGCCGTTATTGTCTGCGCCAAAATTATGAGCCTTATACCTTATCGGATAATGAAATAATAGAGGTCAGTAGATACTGTGGGAACAAAAAGTTAAAAAAAGAATTAAATGAAGTATTAATTACTGGAGGAGATCCTTTAATAGTTCCACAGAAACTTAATTTCCTTATAGAATCACTTATCCGCTACGCTCCTAATATCTCTATCATCCGGGTAGCCAGCCGTCTTCCCCAACAAGAACCTAAGATGATTACAAAAGAAATTTTAGATATCTTTAAAAATAAATCCAAAGTTAGATTTGAAATTGCCACCCAAATTAATCATCCTATAGAGCTATTCCCTGAGGTAAAAGAATGTTTGATAAAGCTTCTAAAGGTCGTTCCTAAAATATATTCTCAGAATGTTCTTTTAAAAGGCGTAAATGACAATGAAAAAACTCTTATAGAACTTTATGATAATCTGCGTTCTTTAGGAATTGAACCTTATTATTTATTTCACCCCGCCCCTATAGTAGGTACACATCATTTTCGCCCTAGCGTAGAAAAAGCTCTAAAACTTATAAGAGGAATTACAAATAGTGGTTTATTTTCAGGTAGGGCAAAACCTATGCTTACTTTAATGACAGATATAGGTAAAGTCACCCTCTACGAAGGTACAATAATTAGATATGATAGAAAAACAAAAAGGATATTAATCCGTTCATCTTATAAAATTAATGAGCGCTTAAAATGGAATCCCTGCTATAAACTGCCCGCTTCAGCAAAAGTAGATAAAGACGGCTATTTACAAGTATGGTATCTTGATGGAGAAGACTAAACGAAGACAACATCTTATTTTTTAGTGTTATAATTATTTTATTAGATATGGAAGATAAAATAAAAAAATATTTCTCCGAGAAAGCGTTTTCGTTTGATGCGATTTATTCTCAAAATACTTCTCCTTTGAGGTTATATTTGAACCGTCTACTACGCTGGGATATGATTGAAAGGATGAAGATGGCTTATAATCGATTATCTAAGGAAAACATTAATACGATCTTAGATATAGGTTGTGGTTCAGGAAGGTTGGCTTTGGAATTAGCTAAAATAGGTAAAAAGGTTTTAGGGATAGATTTTTCTTCTAAGATGATAGAGATGGCTAATGATTTTAAAGAAAAAACGAAAAGAGAAAATGTAGAATTTTTATGTTTGGATATTTTGGACTATAAACCTGATAAGGAATTCGATGCTTCTTTAGCCTTAGGTTTCTTTGATTATACAAAAGATCCTCTGATGTATTTAAAAAAAATCTCTTCTCTAACAAAATACCTGTTGATTGCTACTTTTCCCCGTAAGGGAACCTTACGCGCATTTATACGAAAAATGAGATTATCTATTTTAGGCTGTCCGGTTTACTTCTATACAGCCAAAGAAATAAATTCCCTTTTAGATAAAGCGGGCTTTAAGATTGAAGAATTAATAATTATAGGACAATTATATTTTGTAGAAGCCCATAAGTATGATGAATGTCTTAAGTTTTGATATTGAAGAATGGTTCTGCGTTACAAATTTCACACCTTATATTAAAAGAGAGGATTGGCAGAATTTAGAAAGCAGAGTTGAATTTCAAACCGCTCTAATCTTAGATATGTTAAAAAAATATAAAACAAAGGCAACATTCTTTGTTCTGGGTTGGGTAGCGGAAAGACATCCTGATTTAATTAAGTGGATTTATAAAGAAGGGCATGAGATTGCTACCCATGGCTATAGTCATAGACTTTTGTCTCAAATGGATGAAGATGAATTTAAAGAAGACCTAAAAAAATCATTAGAGATATTGGAGAATATAACCGGAGAAAAAATTATCGGTCATAGAGCCTGTTCATTCTCTTTAAAAAAGGATAAATTTTGGGCTTTAGATATTATGTTAGATTTTAATTTAAAGTACGATTCTTCAATATTTCCCGTAGATGAATTAAAAAATTTCCCCCGTTACCCATTTCTCATAAGAAAAAAACAGGATAAATACCTAATTGAATTTCCGCTTTCTACCATAAAAGTTCTCAATAGAAATATCCGTGTTTTAAGTGGTGGTCCATTTAGGCTCACTCCTCTTTGGTTGTCTAAATTTATTATTAGAAATAAGAACAAAAATAAAAAACCGGCAATCCTAACTTTACACAGTTGGGAATTCGATCCTAAACAACCAAGAATTAGATGCCCCAATTTACTCTCTAAGTTTAGACATTACTTAAACTTAAATAGAACGGAAGAAAGATTGAAAATAATCCTCAGCGAATTTGAGTTTTTTCCTTTTAAAGAAGTCATCAACAAGTTTATTCCTAAATGAGGATTTTATTTTGGCTTTCTCTTTTTATTATCGCTTATCATTTTTTTATTTATCCTTTATCTTTATGGCTCATTGCTAAATTTAAATATAGAAGAGTTAAAAGGGAAAGTTTCTTTCCCTCTGTAACTTTGATTATACCTGTATACAATGAAGAAAAAATAATTGCGGAAAAGATTGAAAACTCCTTATCTTTAGATTATCCGAAAGAAAAATTAGAGATAATCATTGCCTCTGATGGTTCAACCGACAATTCTAATAGGATAATTGCTAATTATTTAAATAGGGGTATTAATTTTATCTCTTATGAAAAACATATGGGAAAATCAGCTTTAATTAACAAAACTGTTCCCAAAGCCAAAGGGGAAATCGTAGTCCTATCCGATGCTTCCGGTATGTTGAATAAAGAGGCGATAAAAGAAGTGGTAAAGAATTTCTCTGATCCGCAAGTAGGTTGTGTCTATGGAGTCTACCATATATGGCAGGGCAGTAATTATGATAAATTTGAAAAAAGATATTTAAATTTTGATTTTTATCTAAAAAAATTAGAAAGCAAAATCTACACTACCTTAGGGGCTTCTGGCTCACTCTATGCTATAAGAAAAGATTTATTTTTACCCCTAAAAGAAGATACTATTAATGATGATTTTTTTATCTCTGCAGAAATCAGTCTTAAAGGTTTGCGCACAATCTACGAAGATAATGCCCATATATTTGATAAGATAAATACTGATTTAAAGAGTGAATTGAGAAGAAGAATAAGACTTACAGTAGGAGGATGGCAACAGGTATTTAGGCTAAGCAGATTATTTAACCCTAAAAGGACCTTTTTGGCTTGGCAATTTTTTAGCCATAAATTCTTAAGAATAATGATGCCCTTTTGTTTTTTATCGCTTATCTTAAGTAGTTTCTTTTGTTATAGAATATTTTTTTGGTTTTTAATTTTTTTATCCTGCTTATCTTTAATGTTTTTAAAGAGTATTTTTTTAACCTTTCTTTTGGGAAATTTAGCGGGGATAGTCGGAACATATAAATTCTTTTTTAAAAGAGGTAGGCTAATTTGGTAGAAAAAAATATAGTCTACATTGTTTCAAATTTTCCCTGTTATTCAGAAACTTTTATCTTAAATGAATTGGTGGAGTTAAAAAAAAGAGGATATAAAATCTTTATCTTTTCTTTAAAAAAACCTAAAGAAAAAATAATCCAGAATGAAGCAAAAGAATTCTTAAAGGATACATTTTATAGTCCTTTCCTATTGGGTATCAATTTATGGAAAGCGCAAATTTATTTTTTAAGAAAAAGACCATCTTTTTATTTAAAAATTATTTTTGAGATTATAATTTACTGTATCAAAAAACCCTTAATTCTATTAAAAAATCTATCCATTTTTCCTAAATCTATCTATTTTGCTTACTATATAAAAGAAAAAAATATTAACCATATCCATGCCCATTTTGCCAATTATCCTACTACCTGCGCTATGATTATTTCCCAGATACTTAATATCCCCTTTAGCTTTACCTGCCATGCCCACGATATATTTTACGATACAACTATGTTAGACCTAAAGATAAAAAAAGCAAAAATCTGTTTTGCTATCTCCGAATATAACAGAAACTATATCTTAAGGATTTATCCAACATTAACAAAAGAAAAAATAAAAGTGCTTCATTGTGGGATAGACCTTGATAAATTCAGTTTCCAAAGAGAAAAAAAATCTGAGAAAAAATTAAATATACTCTCTATTGGAAGGTTTATGCCAACAAAGGGATTTGACGATTTAATCTTTGCCTGTAAGATTTTAAAAGACAAAAACATAGATTTTACCTGTAAGATTATTGGCGAAGGTCCGTTAGAGAAAAAACTTAAAAAATTAATTAAGGATCTAAAATTAGAAAAAGAAGTAATCATTAACGGACCATTAACCCAAAAAGAACTTATTGAAGAATATAAAAAAGCGGATATCTTTGTCTTGGCTTCTAAAAGAGCAAAACATCCGGATGTCCAGGATGGAATCCCTTTAGTACTTATGGAGGCGATGGCAGAAGGAGTGATAGTTATCTCTACTAAATTATCAGGAATTCCGGAATTGATTGAGGACAGAAAAAATGGTATATTAATAAATCCAGATGATGAATTAGGATTAGCCAAAGCGATCAATGAAATTTATTTAGCAGATAAAGAGTCAATTGAGTTACTGAAAGAAAAGGCAAGAGAAAAAATATATAGAGAGTTTAACATCTGTAATTCTATCAATGAACTGGAAGAATCAATTACTAAAAATTAGATGAAAAAGATTTTTTTATTATTATTTTTTATTATTAGCATATTCTACCTTCTCTTTCCTTCAAGGGCATTTTTGGGAGATGATCTTTTTTATGCTTCTGCCATTGAGAATAACGATTTAAAAGGATGGATATTTCGTCCTTTTCATTTACTTTATTCTTCCAGTTGGTTACCTATATATAAACTAATAAAATTAGTTAACCCTTACATCAGAAGTATCTATATACTTACTACTCTCAACTCAATAGTAGCGGTTATAGGGATATTACTATTTTATCTGATGCTTAAAAAAATTACTCTCGATGAAAAAATAAGTTTATTATCTACATTCTTCCTTGCTTCAAGTATCGGTTACTGGCATCAAGGAACCTCTGCGGGAGTGGATACATTAGAGAAGTTATTCTTAATACTCTGTTTTTTTATGTTGTATAAAATTACAATTAGCGATAAAAAGAATGATTTCTTATGGATGGGGATAACTACTGGCATAGCAATTTTATACCTTAATGCAAATATCCTATTAATCCCGATCTTTTTAATAACCTACTTGTTTTATAAAAAAACATTTAAAAAAGAAATTTTTATCTTTATCTCTTCCGCTATTTTTATTGTATTAATCGCCTATTTATTTGTAATATTTAAGATATTAAAATTTAAAAACATCGGAGAAATCGCAAGATGGCTATACCCTAATTCTATAAAAGATTATGTAACCAAAGAGATATATCTTTCCCCTTTTTATAATCTTTATGCCCAACTCAGAACAATTTTCAGTTTAGAACCTATTAAAAATTTAATTTTAAAAAAATATACACCCGATGTATTAAGCGGTCTGTTTTTCTTACTATGCGCAGGATTCTTAGGAATTTATATATCTATTGATTTTTTTCGCCAATTTAAAACCATTTATAAAAATAACCGCTTGCTCTTTCTCCTTTCTTCATCCTGGATAATCACTTATACACTTTTCTTCTGTTGGTATTCTGCAGGAAATATGCGTTTTTTTGTCCGCAATCTTATCCCTCTAAGTATATGTTTTGGATTATTGTACTTATATTCAAAAAGAAAAAAAATATATGTTTTATTTGTTATTTTCTTATTTTTAGGAAATTTCTTAGGCCAAATACTCCCCTATTCTAACCCTAAAAATACAGAGGAATTAAAATTTGCTGAATTTATCCAAAAGAATATAACAAAAGATAGTCTTATACTTATGCCAGCAACTGGAGAATCAAATTTAAGTTTAATTCTTGAATATTTCTACAAAATTAAAATTGCTTCTTTAAGGTATGGACTTACACGAAGAAAAGAAGAATTTAAAAGATTAATTGAAGACTATCTTATCTTAAATAAACCTGTTTATGTTATCTCTGACTTTAAAAAAGTTACCTCTGCCTTAGTTATTAAAACTGATGAGCGCAGACCTGAATTTTCTCCTGAGGGGAAAATCTTTCAAGATTTTCTAAAAGAGAATAATTATAGGTTATCCCTTATCATCGAATATAAAGATACCCCTAATTATAGCGGGAATAAAATATATAGATTAATAAAAAATGAATAAAACAGATGTTACCTCCCAATATAAAAAACCAAAAATTGCCCATATTATCTATGGTCTAAATTACGGAGGTGCAGAGAATCTCCTTATTTTATTTTCCACCAAATTAAAAGAAAAATATGAACCAATAGTAATCGCATTATATACGGGTGGTCCGATAGAAGAAAAATTAAAAAAAGAAGAGATAAGAGTATTTGTGATAAGGAAGGATTTACGTTTTAATATATTTGATTTCTTTAAGTTAATTAATCTCTTAAAAAAAGAAAAAGTTGATATTATCCATACACACCTATTCCTTGCAGATTTCTGGGGAGGATTAGCAGCGAGATTATTAGGTAAACCCCATCTTAGCACTTTACATGGGTATCCCCATGCTTATGAGAGATCAGAGATTTTTAAAACATATAAAAAATTAGGTTTTAATTTCCATAAACCTCTATGGAGTTCTCAGGTGTTTTATCTGCGCCAAAAGATAAGAAGTATATTACCAAAAATAATGATTGCGGTATCAGAAGCTACTAAAAATGATTTCCTTAAATACTATCCCAGAATTAATGAAAAGATCCAAGTTATATATAACGGTATCCTGACAGAAGATTTTTTAAATTACGAAATCAACAAAGATAAAGAAAAATATGCCCTTGGATTTAATAAAGAAGATTTCATCATTGGCTATATTGGTAGATTAAGTATAGAGAAGGGAGTTTTTATAGGTATAAAAGTGGTAGAAATTTTAAATAAAAAATATCCAAATTTAAAATTTTTAATCATCGGTGGCGGGGAGCAAAAAGATATAATTCTTAATTATATAAAGAAAAATGGATTGGAAAATTGTATCCATCTTTTAGGTTGGCAGGATGACTGTCGTAAATTTTATAAAATCTTTGATATCTTTATGCTACCATCTTTTATAGAAGGTTGTTCTATATCCTTATTAGAAGCAATGGCTTCAGGGTGTGTCTGCGTTGCTTTCGATGTAGGAGGAAATAGAGAAATTATTGAGAATAATCAGAACGGCTTTCTTATCCCCCCATTTAACATTGAAAAAATGGCTTCTGTTATAGATAATCTTATCTCTGATCGTCAGAAATTATACCTTTTATCTATGAATACAAAAGATACAGTTATAAGGAAATTTAACTATAAAGATATGCTCTCAAAATATGAGCATATATATAGGCAGTTACAAAAAATAAAAATAGCCCATGTTATTTATGGGCTTAAAATAGGAGGAGCGGAGAATCTGTTATTACAGGTATGTCCCCGTTTTGATCCTAATAGATTTTCTGTCTCTGTCTTTGCCTTGACATACGGAGGTCCTTTAGAAGAAAAATTGATAAGGGCAGGGATAAAAGTAAAAGTTATACGCAGAGATGGAAAGTTTAATTTTTATAACTTTATCCAATTGGTAAATCTCATTAAAAAAGAAAATATAAAAATATTACATACCCACCTACAGAATGCAGATATCTTAGGTGGTTTAGTAGCAAGAGTATGTCGGATAAAACAGATAAGTACCTATCACCGCCCTCCTTATAAAGAATCTTTCTGGGAATATGTAAAACAGAAATTGTCAACTTCTCTTGCCTATAAAATAATCAGCGTAAGTCAAGATGCTAAAGATTACTGTATAAAAAGATTAAAAACGGATGCTAAGAAAATAAGGGTTATATATAACGGTGTGGATATAAAGCGTTTTGAGATAAAAGAAAATAAATACAATATAAAAAAAGAGTTTGATTTAAATCCCGAGGCATTTGTAATTAGTAGTATTGCGAGGCTGGAGGAGGAAAAGGGTCATCGGTATCTTATAGAAGCGATCTATCATATATCAAAACTTAGACCCCATTTTAATCTCTCCGTGATAATTGCAGGAGATGGAAGTTTAAAAGGTAAATTACAAGAAATGGTTATAAAACTCAACCTAAAAGATAAAATAAAATTCTTAGGGGCAAGGTTTGATATCCCTAAAGTATTATTTGCCTCTGATGTAATGGTTTTGCCTTCTTTTATAGAAGGATTACCTATTTCATGTTTGGAGGCTATGGCGGTAGGTGTACCGGTAATAGCCACGCATATCGGAGGGGTTAAAGAGTTAATCAAAGATGGAAAAAATGGGTTATTGGTTGAACCTGGGAATGCCCTTCAACTTGCTGAGGCAATCTTAAAATTGGTGGATGAACCTCTTTTGGCTAAACATTTAGCCGAACAGGCAAGGTTAGATATAATGAGAGATTTTACATTAGAGAATATGATTAAAAATATAGAGGAAATTTATGAAAGTATTATGTAAGTGAAAACAAAATTAATTTTTTATACTTTATTATACCTTGTAATCTCTGCTAAGTATTTACTTGCAGAAACTGAGGTAGAACTTTTAAAGGTAGAGATCAACCCTTCAGAGATATATCCCCAAGAAAAATTTGAATTATCCTGTAGTTTAAAAATTACAGAAAAATTAGAAAAGGATTGTTTCTTATTTTTGCATTTAGAAGGATTTGGTCCAGATAGATTTGTAAATGCGGATATAACTTTAGCCAGACCTACTACAAAATGGAAGCCAAACGAAAGGATAGATTTGGGTCCTTTTTCTATATTCATCCCTTTAGATTTACCTGCAGGAGATTATAAAATAAAGATGGGGCTTTCCTATGTTCAAGAAACTCCCTTAGGGACAAGATATATAAAGATACCTTATAGCAACCCAGAAATTAAAGATTGGCAGGTGGGAAAAATTAAAGTAAAGAAATTGCCTTTAAAGGATTATAAAGAAGAGGTTATTTTAACTTTAGAGAATGGTTTAGAAAAATTCTTTCCCGAAAAAAATTACTTTAATAAAAAAATTAAAGAGAATATTTTGCTTTATTCTGCTTCTGGTGAGGTAGAAAGTTTTCAATTGGTAATTATCCCCCAGCAAAAATTGGAAGATATAGAAGTTGAAATTACTGATTTAAAAGATGAGAAAAATAAAAATCTTATAAAAAAAGAAAATTTTAAGTTATACAAGGTAGGTTTCGTAAAGACAAAAAAGCCTTATTATAATACGCTTCGGGTAGGTTTATGGCCAGACCCTTTAATTCCTTTAAGAGGAAAGTTTATGATAGAAAAAGATAAGGTCCAACCTATCTGGATAAATATATACGTACCCCCAAATACGCCTCAAGGTAATTATCAAGGAAAAATTATCGTAAAAGCAAAAAATCTAAAACCTAAAGAATTAAATATAAATTTAAGGGTCTTTGGTTTCTCTTTACCTAAAGAAAGTCATCTTAAAACTGGATTTGATTTTTATGAATATCTCCTTAACTTAAGGTATCCCAAAAAAAAGGAGGAATCAGAGAGAGAATATAAAAATAGATTAGAAGAATTAAAAAAGGCTTATTATTTAGATATGCTTTCTCACCGCATAAATCCTATCCACAATGTAGGGAATCCTAAATTTTTAGGCAAAAAAGATGATAGATACCTATTAGATTTTGAAGAGTTTGATAAAAAAGTAGAATTTTATCAAAAGCACGGTCAAATCTGTTTTGGGATTGCCCAGGAATGGCCTTGGGGATATAAGGGAAACTGGACAGATAGTTGGTATGGTTATACGGATGAAGAAGCGGTAGTAGGAGTTTTTAGAGAATACGGTAAACATCTGGAAGAAAAAAATTGGCTTGATTCTGCCTATGCCTATATATTTGATGAGACACTCCATCGGGTAAAGGAATTTACTTTTTTAATCCATAAAGGACATCCTAAAATAAAAAATTTAGTTACGCTGATACCCCAAGAAAATTATCCGGATGTAGATATCTGGTGCGTGAGGATAAATGATTTAGATAAAATAAATATAGAAGAATATAAAAAGAATAAAAAAGAGATCTGGACCTATGTTGCTGGTCAGAACAATCCTTTCCCCAGTCTAAACCTTGATTTACCTTCTATAGAATATAGAATTATCCCTTGGATATGTTGGAAATATAATCTTGATGGTCTTATATATTGGTGTGTAAATTGGTGGCATAACACAGACCCTTGGCAGGATCCGATGAGCTTTCCCCAGCAGAACGGAAATGGGTACTTATATTATCCTGATCCAGAAGGAAAAGAAGTGATCGGCTCAATTAGATTAGAGGTATTAAGAGAGGGTTTAGAGGATTACGAGTATCTTTATATCTTAAAGGAAAATTTAGAAAAAATAAAAAAAGAGCGTCCTCAAAAAGAAGAGATAATTAAAAAAATTGAAACCCTACTTAAGATACCTCAAAGTTTATTAAAAAGCGCGGATATCCATACCTATGAAGGAAATATAATTTATGAATTAAAGGAAGAGATGGGTAATTTAATTGAAACTACCAATGAATAAAAGGATAAAAATTTTTATAATTTTTTGGTTTGTTTTTTCCTGGTTAATTATCGTTGGTTTTAGTTTAAAATATATCGGAATAACCAATACCTTAAAACAGATATTTAATTCCTTATTCAGATATATGTTTCCTCCAAAAAGTATAACCCTCTGTGATTTTGAAACTCCCCAAGATTTTACGGATTGGCGTTGGAAAGATGTATTTATGGAGCCTTCCTCAGATTATGTTTATAGAGGAAATTATTCTGCCAAGATAACTTACTATGCGAGTTCTCCTTTGGCTTCTTTAATCTTAGAAAATTACGATATAGGACCAAAAGGTTATAAGGATTGGTCATTTTTTAAATTTTTCAAATTTGTGGTTATTAATCCTTCTGATAAAGAGATCCCTTTACATATAAAGATAAAGGATATCTCAGCAAGAGAAATAGAAAGGGTATTTTATTTAAAAGATAAAGAAAATAAAATTACTCTGGAATTAGAAGAGATTGGTCAATTTGTGGATTTAACTCAAATCGTTTATCTAAATTTTTATCTTACTGGTTTAAAAGAAGATACAACTATTTATTTAGATGCTCTGCATTTAGAACGCGGAGATTTAAAAGAAAAGAGGATTTTGAATAAACCGGTAATAAATCTTATTAAAATAAACTTACCGAAAGAGACAAAAAGGCAAAAAAGTTTTACCCTTTCCTTTTGGCTTTCTACCTCCAAAGAATTGAAATATGATTATAATATCTTTGTGCATATCTCTTATTTTAAAGAAATAAACAAAAAGCCTATAGAGCGTAAATATTATATCAATGCGGATCAACTCCCCTCGATACCCACCTCACAATGGAAAGTTAATTTTCCTTATGAAATCGGTCCTTTAAATATATTTATTCCTAAGGAATTTCCCGCAGGTGAATATTTCATTCAGATAGGTCTATTTAATCCTCAATCCCATGGAACTTATTATAAATATTCTTCTTACAAAGGGATGTTAGACTTTCGTAGTGGTTTTGCCCGTTTAAATTATACTGATCCAAAAATAAAGAATTTTATTGTAGGGAAAATAAAAGTTTTGGATTGACAGACAAGAAGATAAATGATATTTTAATTAAAGGATGAAAAGGATTTTTTTGATTTTATTTTTTGTTTTCTCTTTTATATTAAATTCCTCTGCCAAAAGTATCGTTCAAGAAGGACCTGCCTATATTACCTTTCATAAAATCTATATTCCCGAAACTGTAAAGCAAGGAGAGCTTTTCCAAATTTCGGCAGAGCTAAGTACCAATAAAAATATCTGGGAAGATATGCAGGTATTTTTACATATCGTAAGCCCAACGGATAACAAAATCCTTATCAATAATGATTTTAGTCCTTCTATCCCTACCACCCATTGGACACCTGGTGAAATAGTAAGGTTAGGTCCAGTAAATGCCTATATCCCTAAAAATTTTCCTCCGGGAACCTATAATATTCAAATGGGTCTATACACTTCTAAGATAACTCCCCAAGAAGTTTTACATATCCGTCAGCCCTATACCAACCCAGAAATTAAAGATTTTATTGTCGCAAAGATTAAAGTTGAAGAGGCAAAATTAAAAGAGACCCCTAAAAAAGAAGATCTTATCTTAAGTAATTTCGAGACCCTTGTAGATATAAAAAAATGGCAGATGCGCAGTTGTTTAATAGAACAGGATAAAGAGAATAAAGTAGAGGGGAATTTTTGTGCAAAAATTACTTATCTAAAAAATAAAGGATGCTGTCCTTCCGCAATCTTAGAAAGTTTCTTTAGATATTCAGATCCTAAATACTCTAACTGGTCAGATTATGATATCTTACAATTCTATATTTATGGTCCTAAGGATGAGGAAGGAAAAACCTATTTAAAATATCCGGTGGTGCTACAGGTAAAGGATAAATCCGAAAGAAGATTCCAATTTCCTATCCCTTCTAATCAACAGAAAGACCAACCCTTTAGTATAAATTTATCAGTTATCGGAAAAGTAGTAGATTTAACGGATATAGGAAATTTAAGTTTCTTTGTAGCAGGCACTCCTCCTGAAGAAGATTGGGTAATTTTTTTAGACGATATAAGACTTATTTCTTTGAACATAGAAAGAGAGCCAGACCCCTTTGTGAAATTCGAAGGGTTAAAACTTTCTAAAGATAAAGTAAAACCCAATGAGGAGATAGAAATCGAAGCCAGTTTCTCTATTACTAAAAGATTTGCGGATGAATATGGTATCTTTATTCATATTTATAGGGCTTTGGATAAAGCAGGTTGGATTAATGCCGATGCCACTCCTTCTCCTCCTACTACTGAATGGGAGGTAAATAAAGTGATAAAGCAAGGCCCTTTTAAAATATATATCCCACCAGATGCACCTTTAGGCCGTTATAATATTGAAATGGGGCTGTTTTTAGCCAAACAGATACCTCAAGGCACTAAATATGTAAAAATCCACCGCGGGAAAGATGGGGTTTATTATATACAACAACCCAGTTATCCGGTTGATTACTTTAAACAACCCTATATAAATTATCAAGAATACGGAGATTGGGTGGTGGGAAGTTTTGAGGTAGTTTCACCTTAAGATGGATAAAAAAGATAAATTTAAAGATACAGAGATAATCAGTCAAAAAGTAGTAGAAGTAAGGCCTGATAAAATAAAATTAAAGATTAAAGAGAGGGTCTCTTTAAGAAAGAAAAAAAGAATAAACTTTCTTACTAAATTATCTCTTATATTCTTAACCTGCCTTTTAGGTTTATATTTTGGCGCAAAGATAAGTGAAAGGTATCTACGCTATTGGAAAAAAACCCGCATGGAGTTTCCTTCCGAAGAAAAGATTCCCTCATTAAAGCCCGGAGAGATTTATACTATAACTCCTGAATAAAATGTTATTTAAGAAAAGAGCGATTGAAAAGGTATTACTTATACGCCCATCTTTAAAAATAGAGCATTTTGAACATAAAAGTTTAGTCTTTCCTTTAGGTTTAGGTTATATTGCAGGGGTATTAGAAAAAAATGATTATCAGGTAAAAGTTTTGGATTGCCTGGCAGAAGGTTTTAATAATGAAATAAAAAAAGATAAATATATTATCTATGGCCTCTCATCCGCTAAGATAAAGAGAAAAATAGAGAAATTTTTACCGGATGTAGTAGGAATATCTTGTCCATTTTCTCTACAATACCCCTTTGCCTTAGAGGTTGCTAAAATTACTAAAGAAGTAAATAAAGAGATAATTACTATTTTAGGAGGAGCCCATCCTTCAAGCGTTCCTGAGGAAGTCTTAAAAGATAAGGAGATAGATTTTGTGGTAATTGGTGAAGGGGAGGAGACGATAATAAATTTATTATCCGCATTAAAAGAAAACAGGGAATTTAACCATATCGATGGTTTAGGATATAGAATTGATGAGCGTATAGTTATTAATCCTAAAACGAGATATATTCAGGATTTAGATAGCATCCCTTTTCCTGCTTGGCATCTTTTTCCTATGGAAGAATATTTTAAAGTAAATATGCCCCATGGGATAGATAGTCGTTCTCCCAGTACAAATATGATTACTTCCCGGGGATGTCCAGCAAGATGCATATTTTGTTCTATTCATAGTATCTTTGGTTTTGGATATAGGGCAAGAGCCAAAGATAATGTTATTTCTGAAATAGAATTTTTAAAAAAAGAATACAGTATAAAAGAAATTCAATTTGAGGATGATAATCTTACTTTAGATAAAAAAAGGGCAAAAGAAATTTTTAAAGGTATAATTGAAAAAAAATTAAATATCTCCTGGACCGCTCCTAATGGGATAGCCCTTTGGGCATTAGATAATGAATTAATTGAACTGATGAAAGAAAGTGGTTGTCGGCATATCGCCTTAGGGATAGAATCAGGGGTACAGGAAGTATTGGATAAAGTTATTCATAAACCCTTAAATTTAAAAACCGTAAAACCTTTGATAGAAAAATTGTCTAAAGTTAAAATCAAAACCACTGCTTTTTTTGTAGTAGGATTTCCTCAGGAAACTTATTCACAGATCAAAAACACATTAAGATTTGCTTTATCTTTACCGGTTGATGATATAAATGTATATTTTGCTACCCCTTATCCTAATACAGAATTATATAATATTGCCAAAGAAAAAGGACTTTTTACTTCTGATTTTAGTTTTAATAACTTGAAAGTAAGTAAGCTAAATCTACTAAATAAACATCTCGAACAAAAAAAATTAGAAAGGATAGTTGCTTTTACAGTCCTTCTTTTCCGTTTTAAAAGGATTTTAAATAGACCAGGTATTATCCTTATATGGATAAGGCGTATTTCAAAAGAAAAAAAATATGCCTTAAGAAGGCTGTTTTTGCTTATTAGGAAAATCTTTTCCCATTAAAGGAGAAATTTCTAATACTACCCTTCTATTTTTCGCGCGGTTTTCTTCAGTATCATTGGGAAATTTTGGCCTATATTCGCCATAACCTATTGCCTCTATCCTCTCAATAGGAATTTTATGTTTTTCTAAGAAATAACGCAATACACTATTTGCCCTGGCTATGGAAAGTTCCCAATTAGAAGGAAAAAGGGGATTTTTTATAGGGATATTATCCGTATGACCTTCAATCTTAATGTAAGAAGGGTATTTTTTAAGAAACTCAGCAATCTTATCTAAAAAAACTTCTGCCTCTGGGTTTAAAACCGCTTTACCTTTAGCAAATAAAAAAGGTACCAAAGGAACAATTTTAACTTTCCATTTTCCTTCCTCTACGCTAATAAAATCCTCTAATTTATTTATCTTTATATACCTGCGTATCTCTTCCGCAAATGCTTTTAATTTTTCTAACTGGATAATACTTTCTATCTGTTCTACCTCTAAATCCTGTAATTCCTTAAGCACTTTCTTTTCTCTTTCCGTAAGCATAGTAACTTCTTCTAACTTTTTGGCTTCCTCAGCAATAAGTTTTTGCATTTTCTTATCCGCTAATACACTTAAAGGTATATTTAAAGCAAGCATAGTTGCCAAAACAATAAAAAATGTCATTGTAAGAGTTGCCAAATCCGCATAGGTTAAAAACCATTTTGGTGGCCAATTTTCCTGAAGCAAAGATTTTTTCTCACGGTATTGAGGAGTAATCATCTTATTGGTTTTTAGCAAAGGAAATATATATATCTACCCGACGATTCTTTGCCCTATTTTCTTCGGTATCGTTAGGAAATATTGGTTTTTCTGAACCATACCCTGATACTCCTATTCTTTGTGGAGGGACTCCTTTTTCTATAAAATATTTTGCTACTGAAACCGCCCTTGCCGAAGAGAGTTCCCAATTAGAAGGATAGCGATAGCGGTGAAAAGGACTAATCGGTTTTATATCCGTATGCCCTTCAATACGCAGTTGATAATAAGGTACTTCTTTAAGTAAAGCAACAATCTTATCTAATAATCCTAAACCTTTTTCCTTTAAGACCGCTTTTCCTTCATCAAAAAGTAGGGGTTGGCGCGGTCTTACCAGAATCGCCTCAATCCCTTCTTCAATCTCTACTACATCTTCAATTAATTGTGTGGCAATATATTTTTTAAGTTCCTCTTTAAATTCCCTTAATTTTTTAATCTCCTCTATCGCTTTCTCCTGTCGAGAAGTAATTTTTTTAACTTGGGTAACCATAATTTCCGGAGGGACAACTTTTCTTTTCAATCTCTGCACATACTCTACATCTTCTTTAGTAATAGGTCTTTGGGGAGCGATCCTTAAAAATTCTACAGGAATGGCTACTGCAGTTAAAGAGTACCAAAGGATAAAGGCGGTCATTAAAAGGGTAGTTAAATCCGCAAAACTTACGCTCCAAATCGGTGGCCAATCCCTCTCTAAAGGAGAACCCTGTTTGGGTAAAAACAATCTCTGAGAAAACCTCTTTTTTGGCTCACCCATATAAGGTTTTATCTTTTAATTAAATATGCTTTTAATTTTTCTTCTACAATATGGGAGTTATCACCTGCTTGGATGGAAAGGAGCCCTTCAATAATTAGGGTTCTAATTAAAGACATTCTCTCATTATAGTTGCGGATTTTCCCCGCAATAGGAAAGCAGATAATTCCTGCAATAAGTATGCCATAAAAAGTAGTAATGAGGGCTAATGACATTGCTGGACCAATACCTGCAGGATCAGTTAAACTTTTTAACATTATAATTAGACCGATAATTGTACCGATCATCCCAAACATCGGAGCATATGTTGCCAAATCTCTCCAAACAGTTTCACTTAAACTGATCTGGGTGGCTTCAGAGTTTGCAGAGGTTTCTAAAATCTCCCGCGTTACTTCTGGATCTGTCCCATCAACAATAAGTCCTATCCCTAAATTGAGGAGGGGAAAATTAATTTTAGGTTTTTCTTGACGCAGAGATAAGAATCCTTCTCGACGGGCTTTTATAGCCATCTCTACTAAAATAGTGATTATTTTTTCTGGATCCTGAGGTTTAGGGCTAAATACATATTTTAATGCCTTAAGCGCTTGCCATAGTTCCCCAAAGGTATAATTGGTAATAAGTACAGCAATACTACAACCAAAAACAGCCAGAAAGGAACCTAAATCAATAAAAGAAAGTATCCTGGCTATCCCACCCTGGGTAGCGATAGCTAAAATAATAAATAAAAGGGATAAAAGAAGCCCTAAAATAGTAGTTAATGCCATATCAATCCTTTTGCTTTAAGGGAACCTGATGGATCATCTGTTTATATTGGATTACTCTTTTAATTACTTCCTCTGCTGATTCCTTAACGATCAATTTTTCTCCGTTAGTAAGCGTAATAATAGTATCGGGTTTAGATTCTACAAATTGAATTAACTCTGCATTTACAAATAATTCCTTATTATCGTAACGCGTCAATCTAATCATCTATTTAGGTAGTTAAACTTATCCTTCCCGTCCTTTCTAATTCCTTAATCTTTTCCAAAATCAACTGCTGACTTAAGAAGGGTTTTCTTTTTAAATTGTAGATACAATCTAAAATTTTCTTTTGGGCTTCCTCTACATAACTCGGTGAAACATCTACCATTATCTCAATATCTTCCTTAAGCATAGCCTTTCCTCTTTCCGTCAATAAAGAATAAAATTTCTCCCTTACCTCCTCAGAACTCCCTTTTAGAGCGATCTTTAAAGTATCTTTATCTACTGTTCTAATTATATGTTGTATAACCCTTGAATCTAAATCCACGATATCCTCAAAAAATACTATCTCTTTAGATAACGCCTCCCTTAAGGGTGTTAATGCTTCAATCTCTTCTTTAAGCAATTGGGTTTCTTTTTCCGACATATTCTTATAAAACTTATCCTTTACTTTATCCGAAGCAACACTTAAAGCCCAGGAGAGTACTTCTATATCTAATATTTTTAAAATCTCTAAAATAGCTTTATCGGATAACCTTGTAATATCTTCAAATAAAAACAGTTCATTCTTAATCGCCTTGGCTAAAGAAGGATTATTCCTTTCTATCTTTTCTAATAAGGAGGTAGTTAAATCGTAAGAGAGATGGCTTAATATCCCTGCTAAAGCTTTAATTCCTGAAACGGGAACAAAATCGGATTTTAATTTTACTTCAGGAATTTTTCTTTGTAAAAAATCCCTTATCTCTTGTGCCACTTTTTCATCCTCTATCAAATTCGCCAAAGCTAAAGAAACCTCTATTTGTCTTTCCTGTGGTAAAGAAAGTAATACCTGAGTTGCTTTTTGGGGCTCAATATGGGCTAAAATAATCGCAGAAATCCTTGCGGGCTCTCCTTCAATAAATAATAGGATTTCTCTTACACTTAAAGAATTGAGATATTTAAACGGTTCATCTAAAATTTTAACCTGGGAAGAACTTGCTTCTACTTGCTTACGCATCAGTTCTTCTATTTTATGTAAAGCATCTAAAGCCTCCGCAGAAACTCCTCCTCCCGCAGCCGTTGATTTCAAAGTACCTACTACTTCTGTAAGGGCATCTAAAAAACTTGCCTGTCCAATTTCTCTTCCTACTGAAACTCCCGCCCCTCCTCCTGCCCCTCCTCCTGCACTTAAAGTTGCTTGGTATTGGGCAATCTTCTCTAAGGTCTCTTTTACTTCTTCTAAAATTTTATCGGTTTTAGTAGGGGTTTTAGTCAAAATATCTCTTATATCCTCCAAAAGTCTATCTATGCCTTGTGATGTTCCTCCCATTGCTTGGGTAAGGCTTTCTTTAAGATCCTTTAAAATTCCTTCAAAATCAGGTAATTTTTTCTCTTCAGGTTTTATCTTTGCCCTCTCTTTAATGAATTTTCTTGTAGGAATAAATAAAATTAAAAATAAAAGGATGCCCAAACCCAATATTCCACCAATAATCATAATTACCCAAAGGTTTCTTTTTAAAAAAGAAAGTTGCTTTACCGCCACCTCTTCCGGAAGATTTTCTTTCCAAGGGATAAGTTCTATCTTTAAACTATCACCCCGCGAGAAATCAAGTTCTAACCATTTGGGAACCGATGCTCTTACTAAATTAACTTTATCCTGCGGTAATTTATTATCTAAATATACTACTACATTGATATTTTCTATATTGGGGAAATCAGAAGTAGAACCGGTTTGGGATTTCTGAAGAGCCTCTGGGAAAACCACACCGGGTAAATTCCTTAAAGATGGAGTTAAAAAATTTTCTTGGGAAGTTCGCGGAGAAATCTTTATATCTACCTTTACCAAAGCACGCTCCTTACCGATTAACTTCTCCAGCATCACCTCTAAACGATTAGCCATCTCCAATTCTAAGGCGGTTTCATCTAAACTCTGGGCATAAATAGAATAAGAAAAAAATAAATTAAAAAATAATAAACCTATTATAAAAAATTTATTCTTTATCTCTTTCATATTCTTCTAAACGGGGAACAATTAAAACCATATCAGGAAAAATAAGGTTGGGGTCATAAATCTGATCACGGTTGGCATGATAAAGTAAAAGCCATTTGTAGGGATTACCATAAACTTCTTTTTTACCCGCGATCCTCCAAAGACAATCTCCCTTTTTAACTAAATAGGTTTGGGTGGTTTTAGGAGATGGCTTTTTTTCTTTTAATTCTTTTATTTTTTGATTTGCTAAGGCTAACTGTCTTAAAGTTTTCTTTAGTTTTTCTCTTAAATAAATCACCTCTTCTTCCGCAGTCATAACTTTTTCTTCTCTGGGCATCTCTTTAGGTTCTTCTTTTTTTAAATAAGTAGGTTTCTCTATAGGGATTTGAGGAGCCTTTGTAGGAATTTGGGGAGTTGGTTTTGAAGGAACAGAAACTTTTTCTTTAGGTGGAATAATCTTTTGAGGTTTTACTTTTGCCGGTTTCTCTGAGATTTCCGGATTATAATAGATATAACCCCGATTACCCCAAAAATCTTCTTCTTTAGTCTGATTTTCTTGAGCAAAAACAGAACTACTTAAGAGAATTACTGCCATTAAGAAAATTTTAAATAATTTTATCATGCCTTAATTAATATAACACTCTAAAATAACTCTGTCAATTAATTAACTATCTTAATTGGACAGAAAATTCATTTTTTAAAATATCCCGGATCTTCGAATGAAGGGAATCTACTTCTTCTTCAGTTAAAGTGCGCTGGGCATAATAAAGACAACTTAAAGTAATTCCTCTAAAACCTGAAGGGATGGGACTGCCTTTATAGAAATCGATTATCTCTGCTTCTTTCAGAAGAGGAAAACCTACCTCTTTTATCCTCTTTAAAACTTCCTTTAAAGAAACTTTTTCATTTATAGCCAAACTTATATCCCTGCGCACTATTGGATAAACCGGCAAAGGTTTATATTTTTTGTTTAAATCTACAAACCTTATGAGATTATCCAAATTCAATTCCGCTACAAATACATCCTTTTTGGGAATATCAAAATTATCCCCTACCTCTTTATCCACTTTTCCTAAATATCCTATCTCTTCTTTATCTACTACAACTTTAAAACCTATCTCCAAATAAGGCTCTTTCTTATAAACAAAATCAAAATTCTTTATCCCTAAATTTTCTAAGATTAATTGAACCTCTCCTTTAAGATGTTGAATATTTAAGTTATCTTCAACTTTACCGCTATCTTTAAAAAATACTTTTTTGCCACAGAGCGCCAATCCTAAATGGTTAAATTCATCCAACCCTTCAAATACCTTCCCGATTTCAAAAACTAAAACCCCTTCATTATAACGGATATTTCTACTGACATTATAAAGAAGTCCTGCCAATAATAAAGGTCTTAAGATTTCCTGTTGATTAGATAAGGGATTAGCAATAGAGGTCAAATCTTCTAATGAATTTATTTTTAAATCTTTTAAAACCTGTTTACTAATTAGACTATAATTTATCACCTCAAAAAAACCTTGATTAATAAGGAGATTTTTTAGTTTAAAAATTATCTTTTGGGAGATATCTAAATCAGTTAGGGGTTTTATATAAGGAAAAGTATGAGGAATTCTATCATAACCCCAAATCCTTGAAACCTCCTCAATTAAATCGATCTCTTCTTTTATATCCTTTCTAAAGGAAGGGATCTCTATTTTTAATTTATCTTTTAACTCTTTTATCTTGAAATCCAATTTTTTGAAAATTTTTTTTATCTCTTCCTTCTTTATATGTACTCCTAAAACCTTATCTACCTTACCGTAATTAAAAACAATGATTTTTTTTCTTTTTCTTTTATAGGGAGTATTTTTTGAGCCTATAAGAACACCTTGGGCTATATTTTCTATCAGATAAGTAGCATAAAAAGAAGCAAAAATTACATTTTCGATATCTGCATCCCGCTCAAAACGGTATTGGGACTCTGAAACTAAACCTAATTTCTGACGCATCCTGCGAATAAGCAAGGGATTAAATTTTGCAGATTCTAAGAAGATATTCTTGGTATCAAAATTTACCTCTGTGTCTTTTCCTCCCATAATTCCCGCAATGGCTATAGGTTTTTGACTATCCGCAATTACTAAGATATCCTTATCTAAATTAAAAGACTTTCCATCGATAGTAGTAATGGTCTCGCCTTCCTTGGCTCTGCGCACACAAATAAAATTGCCATTTAATTTATCTAAATCAAAAGCATGTAAGGGTTGACCCAAACTAAACATCACATAATTGGTAATATCTACAACATTATTTACGCTACGGCAGCCAATAAGTTCTAATCTTTCTTTTAACCAATCTACAGAAGGACCAACTTTTACTTCCTTAATTATTTTAGCGGTATATAAAGGACAATCCCTTTTGCTTTCAATATTTATCTTAAATTTTTTATTAGATAAACTATACGCTAAACGCTCTACGCTATCCACTATTAATTTCTGCATTTTGATTTTTGATTTTGTAATTGCGCACACTTCTCTGGCAATCCCCAAAACACTTAAAAGATCTGGCCGATTAGAAGTAACCTCCACTTCAAATATCCAATCATCATCCTTATTCTTTAAAGAAGTAACTTCTAAACCGGACATAGTAAGTAATTCTGCTAATTTCTGAGGGGGTATTTTTATCTCTACAAAATCTTTTAACCAGTTATAAGTAAATTTCATTTTAGAATTGTTTTAAAAACCTTAAATCGTTTTCAAAAAATAACCTTATATCATCGATACCAAATTTAAGCATAGCGATCCTTTCTACACCCATCCCAAAGGCAAAACCTTGTAACTCTTTAGGATTATAACCCACATTCCTTAAAACCTGTGGATGAATCATCCCACAACCTAATATCTCAAGCCATCCCTTTTTAGAACAGACAGAACAGCCCTTTCCTTCACAGATAATACAGGAGATATCTACCTCTGCGGATGGTTCAGTAAAAGGAAAATAATGGGGACGAAAACGCATCTTGATATCTTTTCCAAATATACTTTTAGCAAAATGATAAAGGACTCCTTTAAGGTCAGAAAATTTCACCTCTTTATCTACCAAAAACCCCTCTATCTGATGAAACATAAAGGAATGGCTTGCATCTACTGCATCCGGCCGATAAACTTTTCCCGGAACAACCACCGCTAAAGGTGGTTTATATTTTTTCATTGCCCGAATCTGTACCGGTGAGGTATGGCTTCTTAATAATAATTTTTCGGATTTAGAATTTAGGAGAGGAGATTTTATATAGAATGTATCAAATACATCCCTTGAAGGATGCTCTAAGGCGATATTTAAACCGGTAAAATTATTATATTCCGTCTCTATCTCCGGACCTTCAATTACGGAAAAACCCATTCTTATAAAGACTCCACAGATCTCCTCAATGATTTGCGTGATCGGATGTAAGTGTCCAACCACCTGAATAATCCCCGGTAAATCCATATCAAAGATAGGCTCAAAAGTTGTCTTTAAAGATTGTCTTAATTTCTCTTCTTTTTCCTTTAAAGCCTCCTCTAACTTCTGCTTTAAAGAGTTTATCCGCATACCGATGTTTCTTCTTTCCTCTAAAGATAGTTCCTTTAAAGCAGAAGTCATCTGAAGAAAAAGCCCTTTTCTGCCTAAATAATTTAAGCGCACCTTTGTAAGTTCTTCTAAAGAATTGACCACTGCTATGTCCTTTTCTATTTTCTGCTCAATCTCATCAAGATTAAAATTAAACATACTCCTACCCAGATTAATATACTTAAAAATATTTTACCTTTATCTATCCTTTCTTCAATAACTTCACCTTCCTTAAGCAGAGTAATTTTTTTTGCATGGATATCCAGCTCACCTAAATGTTGTTTACATCTGCGATTAAATATACCATCTACCAAAATCTTATCTCCCCGATATTTATAACTGCCTATATACTTAGGTTTAAATCTAACCTCTTCAGGAACCCATACCCCGATGGCAAAATTTCCATCATTTATATTAAACCAACAGCCTCCTTTTCGACACAGCGCTTCGCCAATGATTTCTCCACTAATACTGATTTCTTTTTGGTCTAATTCCTCTTGCCTTTTAATTATCTCTTCTATAGTTAAATCTTGAGAAAAAACAGGTTTTAAATTAAAACCTAAGATAAAAAAGAAAATAAAAATAACTCCTTTATATTTTAACATATTATTTACCTTTAAAAATACTTACCAAAAATCCAATCAAAGTAAATATGGCAATAAATTCTAACCTGCCTATCCACATCTGTAATATGTAAGTAACTTTTAAAATGCTGGGCATACCTAACTGTGTAATCCCTAAAGAAAGACCAACATTTGCGGAGGCAGAGACTGATTCAAAAAGGGCATCTAAAAATGGATAACCTAATCCCACCGCAATCAATGCTCCTAAAAAATACAGAAATAAATAACAGAAAGTAATTATCATACAACTGCGCACATGTTTGTCTTCTAAAATTATTTCTTTAATGTGATGAAATTTTTCTACCAATACCGTAGATTCAGGAAGAAGTATCCTTTTAATATCCTGGACGATCGCTTTAAAGATAATCCCTATCCTTAATGCTTTAATCCCTCCGGTAGTAGAGCAAACCCCTCCACCCAAACCCATAGCCACAATTAAACCCAAAATAGCCAAATTAGACCATCTCTTTATCTGTAGAGAATACAAATTACTAAAACCCGTTCCCGAATGGGCAGAAAATAACTGATAAAATCCTTGACGAAAATATAAAAGGAAATTTTGGGAAAATGGCTTCTGGACTATCCCTAAAATAACGATAGAAAAAGTGATCATTACCGTCGTAAAAAAACTGATAATTTCGATATTTTTCACTATCTCTTTACGATTGCCTGACCAAAGAGAATAATGGAGTTTAAAGTTAATCGTTCCTAATACCATAATCACAATAGTAATTAATTCATAAAAGAAACTATGATAATAAAGGATATTCTGAGAATGGGGGCTAAAACCTCCGGTATCAAAACCTGCCATAAATACACAAAGACCATTAAAGATTGCCTGCGGTATACTTAAACCCTCCTTTATCCCAACTAAAGCCAAAATTAAAGTCCCTAAAATTAAATAGGTGATACTTACTATCCAAATAAAACGCGCAGTAGAAACCACATTGGGAAGGATTATCTCGTCTCTTGCTTCCCCTACATAAATCTTAAAAACTCCCATCTGTGTCTTTATTAAAAAAGAAAGAAAAACGAGTACAATACCTTGACCACCCATAAACATAAGCAGATGTCTAAAGAAATTATGGGTAAAAGAAAGATGATCTAAATCTTTAGTTAAAGTAAGTCCGGTAGTTGCCAATCCTGACATCGCTTCAAAACAACTATCTAAATATCCTTGATAATGCCCGCTTAAAAATAGGGGAATTGCTCCTAAAAACATCGCTACCAACCAAGAAAGAGAAACGATTAACATCCCATGCATCCAAGTAACTGTTTCTTCTTTAATCCTAAAAATCCAAATTAAAATTAATCCTAAGATAAAACATAAACCAGAACTAAGCAAAAAATCATATAGGGGAGCGGTCTCTTTAAAAATAATTCCCACAAAAATCGGTAAAATAAAAGATACTCCTAACCCCACAATGATCCTTCCTAAATAATAAAGAATAACCTTTATATCTTTAAGATTTGGTCTTATAAGCATTTAAGGTGAAATATGATTAAGGTAAGTAGTAATCCTGAAAGGATAAGAAAAAGACTATAAAGGATTTCTATAACTATCCCTAAAATTATATTTAACATCCTCATTACAATTCACCGATAAGACAGGTAAGTAGTTTTTTCTCGTTCTCGATAAGGGTAAGGGCAACTACATCATCACCTACTTTTAAAACTGTCTCACCCTTAGGGATAATTACCTCTTGGCCCCTAATAATAGAAACTAAAACTGAATCTTCGGGCAACTTAATATCCTTTACTTGTTTATTTACGACCGGTGAATCTTGAGGTAAATCTACCCTTACCAAAGAAAGTCTTCCTTTCTTAAAGCTTAAAAGGGAAACAAAATCAGAAAAAGAGACCTCTTCCTCAATAATCTTGGCTAATATGGCGGTAGCATCAATAGGAACATCTACACCCAACTCAGTAAATAACCTTTCATTTTTCGGATCATTTACTCTGGCGACTGTCCTTCTTACGGAAAAACGCTCCTTGGCTAACTGGCAGATAATTAAATTATCCTCATCATCACCGGTAACCGCAGCCACTACATCTGCCTGCTCAATCCCTGCTTTTTTTAAATAATAAGGATCACAACCATCACCGTTAATCACCAAAACATCCAACTGCCTGGCTAAATCATTACAGAGAGCTTTATCTTTTTCTACTATCGCTACCTTATGCTTATCTAAAGATAAATGCTTTGCCAAAAAATAACCTACCTTTCCCGCTCCTACAATTATTATATACATTATATTTTAAATGCCTCCTTTATTTTGGGAAGCGCTTCTGTCTTAAGGATTCCCAAAATTATATCTCCCTTTTTTAATACCATATCTTCTTTCGGGATAATCACTCCTTCTATCTTCTTTATCGCTACCACCATAAATTCTTCCGGTATATTTATCTCCTTTACGAGTTTTCCTTGAAGGTGATCATTTACCTCCAATTCCAAAACTCCCACATCTTTACTCTCAATTAAATAACTGGAAAATTTACTTTCAATAATCTTATCTCTAATCATGGCTGCAAAAAGCACAGTTCCACTGACTACATCTAAACCTAAAAAATGATAGATGTGAGCACGCTGAGGGTCATATACACGGGCAATCACTTTAGGAACTTTAAAAATCTTTTTGGCTACCTGAGCAGAAACTAAATTGGTATTATCTCCATTAGTTAAAGCACAGAAGGCATCTGCTTTTTCAATTCCTGCTTCTTTTAAAAGTTCCAAATCAAAACCATTCCCTAATAAAGTCTGGCCATTAAAACCATCTCCTAAACGCGCGAATGCCTGGGGATTTTTATCAATAATTACTACATTATGGCCTTCTTGCGAAAGAAGTTTTGCCAACTCTGAACCCACCCTGCCACAACCTACAATAATTACATACATCTTTTATCCCTTAAATAAATTTTTTAAGGTTTCGTATTTTTAAATTTATCCCTTTGCTATCTCTACTAATTTATTAAAACCTCGAGGATCCTTTATTGCTAACTCTGCCAACATCTTGCGGTTAAGTTCAATATTTGCTTTCTTTAAACCACTAATAAATCTATTATAACTTATCCCACTACTTCTACAAGCAGCATTTATACGGGATATCCAAAGTTGACGAAAATTTCTTTTTCTTGCTTTTCTATCCCGATAAGAAAATCTCCAGGCACGTCTTACAGTTCTTAATGCCTGCTGGTACTGTTTTGAACGATCGCCCCAAAAACCTTCTGCCTGTTTAAGGATCTTTTTCTTTCTCTTATGCCTCTTAACCGCCAATTTCTTTACCTTAGCCATGAAGCAACCTCCTTATCGTCTTTCTTAGTTTTTTAGACTTTAAGAACCTGGGTTTGCCTTTAGGTCTTTTGCATTTAGCAGATTTTTTAGACAAAAGATGACTGTGAGCGCAAGCATAATACATAATCTTATTTTTCTTTGTAACCTTAAACCTCTTGGCTACAGATTTTGAAGTTTTACCTACCATTTTATTCCTTTCATTTTGCTCCTAAAGTAACACTTAATACTTTTCCCTCTAAAACAGGTCCTTTTTCTACCTGGGCAAAACTTTCTGTATCCTGCATAACGCGTTCGATAAGTTTTTTGCCCATATCTAAATGCTCAAGTTGCCTACCTTTAAAAAAGAGATTCACCTTTACTTTATCCTTATTTTTAATAAACTCTTCGATATGTCTTAATTTTATCTGATAATCGTGCTCATCGATATTGGGTTGGAGGCGAATCTCTTTAATATGCGTTTTATGATGGTGTTTCTTAGCCAGCCTTTCCTTTTTCTCTTGCTCATACTTAAATTTACTAAAATCCATAATTCTACATACCGCAGGATTCATCTGCTGAGCTACTTCTACTAAATCCAGATTATACTGCCGGGCGGTCTCTAAAGCGGTTTTCAAAGAGACTATCCCTAACTGCTCTCCATTTGGACCAATAAGTCTTACCGGATCATGTTTTATATTCTCATTAATTCTTATAAACTTTTTAATAACCATCCCCCCTTTCTAATTTTTATTATTTATTCTTTCTTTTAAATTTTCTAAAAACTCTTCCAATCTCATCTGGCCTAATATAGCCTCTTTTCTTTTGCGCACCGAAATAGTATTATTATCCACTTCTTTTTTCCCGATAATTAAACAGTAAGGGATCTTATCTAACTCCGCTTTTCGGATGCGCTTATCTAAAGTCTCCTGATCCTTATCTAATTCTACACGGAATCCTTCCTGTTTTAAGATATTCTCTATTTTAAGGCTATAATCTAAAAAATCTTTTCCTATGGGAATAACCCTTATCTGGACCGGTGCCAGCCATAAAGGAAAATCTCCTCCATAATGCTCAACTAAAGTTCCGATAAAACGCTCTAAACTGCCCAAGATAACCCGATGTAACATTATAGGCTGTTTCTCTTTTCCATCAAAATCAATATAAGTCAAATTGAATCTTTTAGGTAAAGCAAAATCACACTGGATAGTTGCACATTGCCATTCTCTTTTTAAAGCATCCTTCAATTTTATATCGATCTTCGGTCCATAAAAAGCACCCTCTCCTACATTAACCACATAATTAAGATTTTTTTCCTTTAAAGATTCCTCTAAAATTGAGGTTGCCCTCTGCCAATCAATTTCACTGCCAATATATTTTTCTGGTCGGGTGCTCAACTCAATCTTATATTCCTTAAAACCAAAAACTTCTAATGTCTTTAATACAAAATCAATAATCTCTTTTATCTCCGCTTTAAGTTGCCCATCTAAACAAAAAATGTGGCTATCATCTTGGGTAAAACCCCTCACCCTCAATAAACCATGCAGAACCCCTTGTTTTTCTTTTCGGTAAACTGTACCCAATTCAAAATACCTTAAAGGAAGTTCTCTATAACTTCTTAAGCGCGATTTATAAAGTAAGATATGCCCAGGGCAATTCATCGGTTTTAAAACGAACTCCTTATCCTCAATTTGAAAAGTATACATATTTTCTTTATAGTATTCGTAATGTCCGGAAGTAATCCAGAGTTTTGCCTGCATAATATGAGGAGTAATTACTAACTGATATCCCCTTTTCAGATGCTCTTTCTTTAAATAATCCTCAATAATACTACGCAAAATTGCTCCTTTAGGATAATAAAAGACCAAACCCGCACCTGATTCTTCATGAAATATATTGAACAATTCTAAATCCGGTCCTAACTTACGATGATCGCGTTTCTTTGCCTCTTCTATATTCTTAAGGTATTCTTCTAATTCTTCTTCAGTTTCAAAACAGGTTCCATAAATTCTTGTAAGCATAGGGTTAGTCTCAATCCCATGCCAGTAGGCACCTGCTAAAGATAATAACTTAAAATATTTTATTTTACCCGTAGATTCCACATGCGGACCTTTACATAAATCAACAAAATCCTCTCCAGTTTTATAAAGAGAAACCACATTATCCGGAATTTCTTCTAATAATGCTAATTTATAGTCTTCGCCCAATTTTCTAAATAAATCTTTTGCTTTTTCTTTAGGGATTTCTTCTCTTATAAAAGGAAGATCCCTTTTAATAATTTCTCTCATTTTTTCTTCTATTTTCTTTAAATCCTCTTCCGTAAAAGGCTGTTTCTTATCAAAATCATAATAAAAACCATCTTCAATTGCGGGACCAATCCCCAATTTTACCTCAGGCCAAAGCTCCTTTACCGCCTGCGCCATAATATGTGAACAGGAATGTCTTAATGTGGCCAGCTCCATCATTTTAATTTTATCTTAACATCTTATAGAAGTGGTGGGCGCAAGAGGATTTGAACCTCTGACCTTTTGTATGTCAAACAAACGCTCTAACCAGGCTGAGCTATGCGCCCAAAATTTTGGGCAAGGAGGGAGTCGAACCCTCACATCCGTAAAGGACCCAGGATTTTAAGTCCTGTGCGTATGCCATTCCGCCACTTGCCCTTTTATTTCTGTTTTAAAAAGAGGCGTGGAGCGGATTCGAACCGCTGAATAGCGGTTTTGCAGACCGCTGCCTTACCCCTTGGCTACCACGCCATCTTAAAATATCTTTTTAATTCTTTTACAATCAATTCAATATCCGCTAACCTACCTAAACCGACTTCTCCCGAAGCAAGTTTTCCTTTTTCTGGACCAATAAATTTATAACCTAAAGATTTTAATTTTTTAATATTCTCTTGCACAATCCTATTCTTATACATATTCTCATCCATCGCTGGGCATATCCATACCGGAGCATTGGTTGCCATTACTAAAGAAGTCAAAAGATCATCCGCAATCCCACAAGCAACTTTACCAATAAAATTTGCGGTTGCAGGAGCAATTAAAACTAAATCTGCATCTTTTGCTAAAGATATATGCTCTATCTTATAATCATAACTTTTATCAAATAAATCCGTATAAACTTTATTTTCCGAAAGTCTTTCTAATAAAAGTGGCTGAATAAATTCTCTTGCATTTTTAGTCATCACCACTTTTACCAAAAAACCCTCTTCTTTAAGTCTCCTTAAAAGAAAACAACCCTTATAGATAGCAATGCTTCCGGTCAGTCCTAAGATAATTTTTTTACCTTTCATTTTTTAATTTTAACTTTCCCCTCTTTAATTTCCTCCAAAGCCAAAGTTGAGGGATAAAGGGGGTTAGTTTTTTTTACTAAAGGAGGCTGTCCCTCCGCAATCTCAATCGCCCTTTTGGAAGCAATCACTACCAGTTTATATACGGAATTATCTGCTTTATCGATCAATTGCTCTAAGGGTACATCTGCCATAGTGCTTTATCTGTTTTAAGATAATCTCCTTTAAATCTTTTAAAGTCTTTTTAAGATCCTTATTTATTAAACGGTAATCGTAAAGTTCTGCCAATTTTAATTGCCTTCTTGCCAAAGACATCCTTTTTAAAAATTGCTTTTTATCTAACTTATTTTCCCTTTTGAGTATCCTTCTTTTTAATTCCTCAATTTTAGGAGGAAGGATAAAAATAGTAATCGTATTTTTGGGATAAAGTCTTTTTAATTTAAAAGCACCCTTTTCATCTAAACATAATAAAATATGTTTTTTTTCTTTTAAAAGTTTCTTAAAATCCACTAAAGATGTTCCATAATAGTAATCTAAAAATTTTGTCCATTCAAGTATTTTTTTTTCTTTTAATCTCTTTTTAAATTCCTCTTCTGTAATAAAGATGTAATCCTTTTTATTTCTCTCTCCTTTTCTTTTTGGTCGTGTAGTAAAAGAAATCGAGCGTCTTAATTTATCCTTTAGGTCTTTATCCTTTAAAATCGCTTTTAAAAGTGTGGTTTTGCCTGAACCCGAAGGTCCAGAGATTACAAATAAAAGATTATTATTCCACATTCTGTATCTGCTCCCGCATCTTCTCAATCTCTGTCTTTATAAATATACTTAAACCGGAAACCTCAGGATCAAAAGATTTACTGGCTAAAGTATTTATTTCTCTTTGCATCTCTTGAGTAATAAAATCTAATTCCTTACCTACAGGATAATCCACCTCTATTTTTTTCTCCAGATTATTTAAATGAAATTTTAAAAGATTTAACTCCTCAGTTACATCACTACTCTTTAAAAAATTAATTTTCTCTTCGGGATTCTCAATCAATTTTGCTTTCTCTTTGCTTACCTTAATACTTCTTTTTTCTAAAGAAAAAAGTTTCTTTTTAATCTTCTGAGCCTGTTTTTTTAAAAATTTACTTACCATTTTTCCTGAAGATCTTCTTGAGCTTAAAAGAGTCTCTAAGGTGCGCATAAAGGCATTCTTTATCTTCTCCTCTATAACCTTATCTTTTTCTAAAACCCCTTCTTTTAAAACCCCTTTTAAATTTAGTAAAGTATCTAAGGTGATATTTTCTTTTAAATTCAAATCTTTTCTTAATTCCTCTAAAATCAAAAAATATCTTCTTACTAAATCTTTATCCACAAGCTCCTCTAAACATTTAGGTCTTATCTTTAAAAATACCCAAACTTTTCCCCGTTTAATCTTCTTTTCTATCTCTTTTCTTAAGATAGGCTCTAAATAAGAAAATTCTTCTGGCAAATTAAAAGTAAGGTCTAAAAATTTATGATTGAGACTTTTTATTTCTATATAAATATCATACTTCTTATCTTTTAATTCTGTCTTGGCAAAACCCGTCATACAGCTTAACATATATACCCCTTTTTAAGCCCAGATGCGCACTTTTTTTTCTTTTACAATAATTTCCTTAGTAGGATAAAGGTCAACGATTATCTCATCCGGCTGAAACCAAAGTTTAATCTCTCTTTCTGCGTCTTCTTCATTTGCAGAAACATGGATTACATTCTCATATAAACCCGAAGTAGTAATCCTTCCATAAGCACCCCGAATAGTAGTAGGCTCTGCTTCTTCCGGATTAGTTGCTCCCGCTAATTTTCTACATTTATTTATCGCATCTTCTCCCCAATAAACTAAAGCCATAACTTTTCTTCGACCATGGAGTTCTCCTTGTATATACTTTATTACCTCTTCAAAGAAAGGTTTGCCTTTAAGATGCTTATAATGCTCCTCGGCCAATTCCCGCGAAACCCTTACAATTTTAGCCGCGACAATCTCTAATTTTGTTTCGGAAAGCCGGGTTAAGATATTGCCGGTTAAAGACTTTTTTAAACCATCGGGTTTAATGATTATTAATGTTGCTTGGTTCATTTTTCTAAAACTTTTTTAAAAATTTCTAAAATTCTTTTTAAATCCTCAGAAGAATAAAATTCAATTTGAATAGAGCCTCTTTTTCGTCCTTCTACAATTTTTACTTTTGTGCCTAAAATATTTTGTAGTTCCTCCTCAATCTCTCTTAAATAAGGATGGGTAGTCTTTTTTATCCTTTTTTTAGGTAAAGGGATTTTAGAAATTAAATTTTCTAATTCTTTGATAGACAAAGACTTATCAATAATTTTTTGGGCTAAAATTTTTTGTTTTTGGGGATCTTGAATTTCCAAAAGTAGCCGACCATGGGCAAAAGAAATATTTCCTTTGCGCATCTCCTCTTGAATAGAGAGAGGTAATTTCAATAAACGCAAAGTATTTGTTACTGTAACTCTTGATTTTCCAATTACTTGTGCAATCTGCTCTTGAGTTAAACCAAATTTTTCCATTAAATGCCGAAAAGCCTCTGCTTCTTCAATAGGGTTTAAATCTTGGCGTTGAATATTTTCAATTAAAGATAATTCTAAGGCTTCTTTTTCATCCACTTCCCGGATAATCGCAGGTATCTCTTGTAAATTCAATAACTTAGCTGCACGCAATCTTCTTTCTCCCGCAATTAATTCATAATCTTGGCCTTTTTTTCTTACAATAATGGGTTGAAGTAAACCTTTCTGTTGAATGGACAAAGATAATTCTTTTATCTCCTCTTCTTTAAATTCCTGGCGGGGTTGATAGGGATTGGGTTTTATCTGTTCAATTTTTAAATAAACCGCCTTTTCAAATTTTTCTTTAGGTTGAGTCTGGGGAATAAGTGCTTCCAGTCCCCTGCCTAAACTCCGTCTCTCCATTATCTTCTCCTTGGTTAATTAAAGGAAGTCCTAATAATTCTCTGGCTAAATCTAAGTATTTGCGCGCACCTATAGAATTGTGATCATATAAAGCAATGGGTTTGCCAAAACTCGGAGCTTCACTTAAACGGACACTGCGCGGAATAATCGTCTGAAAAACCCTTTCTTTAATCCCACCTTCTCTCTCTCCAGAAAAAAATCTCCTTACCTCCTCAATTATCTGATGCGTTAAATTCGTCCGAAAATCTGCCATGGTGAGAAAAACTCCTTCAATAGTAAGCGAAGGATTAAGATTCGTTTTCACTAAATTTATAGTATTAATAAGTTGGGTTAATCCTTCTAAAGCATAATATTCACATTGTACCGGAATTAGAACTGAATCCGCTGCACATAAGGCATTGATGGTAAGTAAGCCTAAAGAAGGCGGAGAATCAATAAAAATAAAATCAAAGCTTTCCTTTACCGGTAATAACTTCCTTTTTAAAGCATTTTCTCTTCCTAACATCCCTACCAATTCTACCTCTGCGCCGGTTAAATCAATATTAGAAGGAATGAGGTTTAAATTTTCAATATTTGTAGGTTTTAAAACCTCCGCTAACTCTACTTCATTTAAAAGAAGATGGTAAGTACTTTTTTCAATTTTATATTTATCAACCCCTAAACCACTCGTAGCATTGGCTTGGGGGTCTAAATCAATTAATAAAATTTTTTTTCCTTCTAAAGCCAAAAAAGTAGAAAGATTAACCGCGGTAGTAGTTTTTCCTGTCCCACCTTTTTGATTACAAATCGCAATTATCTTACCCATTATAAATTATAAACTTAGAAATGTTCCTCGGGGAACATTTTACTAAAAATCTAAAATTTGTCAAGTATTTTTTATCAATTTAGCCTGGAAGAAATACATCAACAAACTATTTATTAACCAATATAAAACTAAAGCGGAAGGTAAAGAATAAAAAACCAGCCCTAAGATGAGCGGAAAAATTATACTCATCAATTTTTGCTGTTCCAGAGATTGAGAACCCATTATTTGGGATTGGCGTTGTTGTAAAAACATAATTATTACTAATAAAATAGGTAAAATATGAATCTCTTTTCCTAAAACCATTAATTTATCCGGTTCAGAAAGGTCTTTGATCCATAAAAAGGATTTTCCTTTTATCTCTATAAAGCGCATTAAACTTTGATAAAGGGCAAAAAATATAGGGATTTGTAAAAGTAAAGGTAAACATCCTCCTAAAGGATTAATTTTTTCTTTTCGATAAAGCTCTAAAAGCTCTTTATTCAATTTTTGAGGATTATTTTTATATAAATTTTTTATTTCTTCAATCTTAGGCTGTAAATTTTGTAATTTTTTCAGAGAAAAGATCTGTTTTAAAGTTAAAGGATAAAGCAAAAAATAAATAAGAATACTTAAAGCAATTATTGCTAAGCCCCAGTTATGCAATAACTTATAAAAATTTTTTAATATCCATAATAAAATCTGAGCAATAAAATCGAATATTCCATAATGAATAATTTGCGCCCATTCTTTTTTTATAGCGGATATTTTTTCTAAGTCTTGTGGTCCTAAATAGATAAGAAAATTAAATTCTTTTTCTTCTTTAGCAGGAATTAAAATTTGCGAATTTAATCCTATTTTAAACTGATAATTATTTATTTTTTTAGTAAGTCCTTGAAATTCTTTAACTTGCGGTTCAATGATCCCACAAAAATAACGATTCTTAAAACCTAAAAACTCTATTTTTTCTAATTTAAAGTCTTTACGGCCAGAAAAGCGGATATTTTTTTCTTTTTGATTAAATAATACTTCATAAAAACGCGCCTTTTCCGGAGAAATTTGAGAAAAATTTAAGGTTTGGGCAATTAAATTAAAATCTATATTTTGCGGTTCAAATAATAAATTCTGAATCTTTATTTTTAAGTCTATGGTATCATTAGTTTTAGAAAAAATAAATTCTTTAATAATTCTTTTTTTATCATCTTCATAAACAAAAGAAGGATAATTTTTTTCTTGATTTTTTTGCCAGGAGAGATTTTCTTTTGTTTCCAAAAAGAAACCTTTTTGTAAAACAAATTCTTCATTCGGATAATCTTTAAAAATAACTTTTTTAAGGCAGGCTTGTTTAGGATTAAAGAAGAAAAGATGATTATTCCAAGAAAAACTCTCTTCAAAAGAATCCTCTTCTGAAGGTTCTAAAGGAGGAATAATCGGTTTTGATGTTGTAAGTTTTTGCTTTTCAATATGATATGATTGAGAAACCCAATAAGACCAACTAACAAGAATAATTAAAGATAAAATAATGGCTAAAAATAACCTTTTTTCTTCCATCTTAAAAGAAACTATGGCAGCTTAATAACTGCTTTAACCCCTTAATGATCCCCCAAAAGCAACCGTATTTAAAAATTGCCTGTTTTGTATATTCAGAACAACTCGGACTAAATCGACAATAATGAGAAAAATAGGGACTGATGATTTGTTGATAGTATTCTATCAAACAAATCAAAAATCTTCTCATAAAGGAATAAGTCTTTTTCTTCCTTTTTTGCGTCGGCGTTTAAGCACTTTCCTTCCGGAAAGTGTACGCATTCTCTTTAAAAATCCGTGTTTGCGCCGACCAACTATTTTAGTGGGAGTGGTTAGATGCTTCTTCATCTTTAATTTTTAAAGAATAAAAAAATTATAGCATAAAAAAATATCCCGTCAAGTAAAACAATAAAATTTTTCCTTGCTAATAAAAATATCTTTGTTATAATATATTCTATCTTTTATATTCTATCTTTAAAAATATTTTCTTTTATCCTGTGTATAATTTGTGGAAATTGTGTAAAACTTATGGAGATACCTTTAATCTGGCAGAAATTACAAACTTGGTTAAAAGAAAAACTCGGTCAAGAGATTTTCGATATCTGGATTAAACCCTTAAAATTTGAAAAAAAAGAAAAAACTTTAATCTTAATTGCTCCGGATGAATTCTTCGGCGATTGGGTTAAAGGTCATTATTTAGATTTAATCCAAAAAGGACTAAAAGAATTCTCTTCGGAATTTGATTCAGTAGAAATTAAAACCGAAAGCAAAGATTCTTCTTTCGATAAAGAACTCTCTTCATATAAAAAGGAAAAATCTGTATATTATTCTTTTTTAAATCCGCGCTATACTTTTGAAAATTTTGTGGTGGGAGCCTCTAACCGCTTTGCCCATGCCTGTGCTTTAGCAGTAGCAGAATCACCTGCCCGTACTTACAATCCTCTTTTTATCTATGGAGGAGTGGGGTTAGGCAAAACCCATTTACTTCAGGCGATCTGCCATAAGGTGATGGAATTACACGGAAAAAATTTAAGGGTAGTTTATTTGGCTTCAGAAAGTTTTACCAATGAACTTATTGAAGCGATAAGACACCAGACGATGGCAAATTTCCGTCAGAAATATAGGAATGTAGATATACTGGTAATTGATGATATCCAATTTATTGCGGGAAAAGAATCAACCCAAGAGGAATTCTTTCATACTTTTAATACCCTCTACGATGCGCATAAACAGATCGTTATCTCTTCAGACCGCAGTCCTAAAGAGATACCGGATTTAGAAGAAAGGTTGGTTTCCCGTTTCAGTTGGGGTTTAATTACCGATATTCAACCCCCGGATTTAGAAACACGCATCGCTATTTTAAAGAAAAAGATAGAAAAAGAACCGGTGAAGATCGATGATGAAGTAATTTATTTTATTGCTCAACTTATCAAAACAAATATTAGAGATTTAGAAGGTGCATTGATCCGGGTGATCGCTTATAGTTTATTAGAAAACAAGCCCATTAATTTAGATTTGGCAAAAGAGGTTTTAAAAGACCTCATAAAACAACCCCAAAAACTTATTACTCCTGAGCAGATTCTCCGTTGTGTAGCAGAAGGATTTGGTTTTTCTTTGGCAGATTTAAGGGGTAAAAAAAGAAATAAAAATTTAGTTACCGCTCGGCAAATCGCCATGTATCTATGTAGGGAATTAACTGAATTGTCTTTACCGGAAATTGGAAATTCTTTTGGTGGAAAAGACCACACTACTGTTTTATATGCATACAATAAAGTAAAGAGTGATTTACAATCAAATATTAAATTAAAAGAAAAAGTTGAGGAAATTGTTAAAAATATTAAAAGTTATTAACAGAAAATTAAAATTTATTTTTAATACAAGTTTTTAATTTTAAAAAAGTTTTAAAATTATTCAAAAAATTAACTTTATTTATTATTACTGATACTAATTTTTTTAAAAAATAGATAATAGAAGGAGGGGATAAAAATGAAAGTTAAAGTACAAAAAGAAAATTTAATTTCTGGGCTACAAAAAGTTCAAAATATTACCACTTCTAAATCAACTTTACCTATTCTTTCTTATATTTTATTTAATACAGAAGAAAATAATTTAAGAATTACCGCTACAGATTTAGATATAGGAATTATCTGTAAAATACCTGGGGAAATTATGGAATCAGGAAGTATATGTATACCTACAAGAAAATTTTTTGATATTGTAAGGGAACTACCTTTTGAAGATATAGAGATAATTACTAAAAAAAATAATAATATAATTATAAAAAATCCTTCCTGTGAGTTTAAAATTATGGGTTTAAACTCTGAAGAATTTCCTCGTTTACCAGAATTTAAAGAAAGTCAGGTGATAAAAATAAAAGAAGAGGTCTTAAAAAAAGCGCTTAATTTAACCTCTTTTGCGGTTTCTTTAGAGGAGACCCGTTATATCTTAAATGGGATTTTATTTTATTTTGATCAAAATAATTTAGAGGTAGTGGCGACTGATGGAAGAAGGTTGGCTTTAAAAAAAGAAAAGTTGCCTTATTCTATTGATAAAGAGATAAAAATGATTATTCCTTTTAAAGCGATTAGAGAATTGGAACGCAGTTTTAATCAAGATGAAGAGGTATTAATGGTCTTAGGGAAAAACCAAGTTGCTTTTGAAAGTTCAAGTTATACCCTTATCTGCCGACTTATTGAAGGAGATTTTCCGGATTATCAACAGGTTATTCCTATAGAGGCCTCATTTAAAATAAAAGTAGAGCGGGAGGTATTTTTAGGAGCAATAAGAAGGGCATCTTTATTGAGTACACCTGATTATCAGGCGGTAAAGTTAGAAATTTTAAAAAATAAAATGATAGTTTCTAAATCTACTCCGGATATCGGAGAATCTTATGAGGAAGTTCCTGTAGAATATGAAGGAAAAGAGATAGTTATTGGTTTTAATCCGGATTACTTAATCGATGTTCTAAAAAATTTGGAGGATGAAAGGATAGAATTGGAAATTACCGAAAGTGAAAAACCTGCGGTTATCCGCAAGCCCGATTATATCTATATAGTTTTACCGATGAGATTGGGCTAAAATATGGAAGATTTAAAAAATACGCTTTGTGATTTACTGGAAAGAATTAAGACTAAGGATCAGAAGTATCGAGAGTTTATCTTAAAAGGATTAGATAGGGTCTTGACAAAAAAAGAAATTCAACATATAAAATATATCTCTCTTCATAGAGATATCTTAAAGTTGGGGGTAGATTCTTCAGGTTGGCTTTATCAATTGAATCAGAAAAAACAGAAGATTTTAGATAAATTAAAATTAAAGGAAGTAAAATTCTATTTGGTTTAGAGATGAAAAAGAAAAAATTGAAAGAAGAGGTAAATCCAGTTTCAAAAACCGACAAGACTTACGATGCCACTACTATCCAGGTCTTAGAAGGAGTAGAAGCGGTAAGGCGTCGACCCGCAATGTATATCGGAGATACATCGGTAAGGGGTCTACATCATTTAGTATATGAAGTGGTCGATAATAGTCTAACTTATGATATGCCGGTATTAATAAAAGAGAATGGTTTAGTAAGATTAGTAAAGATCGGCCAGTTTATTGATGATTATATATCAAAAAATCAAGAATCTGTTATTAGGACAGAGGGAATGGAGATTTTAAGAGGTAACTTCGATCTCCAAGCGTTGAGTTTTGAAAAAGAAACCTATAAACTTAAATTTAAGCCTATCTTTTCTTTAATCCGTCATAAAGTCAACAGTCCTATTTATAGAGTAACCTTAACTGGAGGTCGGTATGTTGAGATAACCCCTTACCATTCTTTATTTACCTTAAAAGAAGGTGAAGTTAAACCCGTTAAAGGTCAGGACCTTAAAGAGGGGGATTTTATAGTTGTTCCGCGTAAAGGGTGGAATTTGGAGGATGATGGATGTTTTAAAGAAATAGATATTATAGAAGAGTTATTAAAATTACCCCCACATTTAACTAAAAAGGTTTATCTTTACGGTAATAAAGAAATAATTTATGAGCCTCAAGTTAAATCGGAGATAAAAAAGGTTCTTAAGAAAAAAACTTATCTTTATGATTATCGTTTCTACGATTATCTTCCTTTCAATACTTTGCGCTCTTTACCAAAAAGTGTGGTTAGTAAACTAAAGGTAAACTCTAAGATTGGTAATCGCAATTATAAATTAAAGCCCATTTTGAAAATAAACCGTTCATTGGTGGAGCTTTTAGGGTTATATACTGCAGAAGGAAGCATCCGTTATGATAAGGCAAAGGCTCATAAAGCTATAGTATTTAGTTTCGGCGAAAAAGAGAAAGTTTTAGTGGATTATACGATCAATTTAATTAAAGAGGTATTTGGATATACCCCTTCATTGATAAAAGCCCACCAGACAGCCAACAATCTTTATATTTATTCTGATTTTATTTCCTTATTGTTTGAAGAAGTTTTTAAGGTAGGTTCAAGAAGCAAATTAAAAAGAGTACCTGAATTAATATACAGTTTATCTCCTAAGTTAAGAGAGCGATATCTAATCGCTTATCTTGCGGGAGATGGATATCCTTCAGAAGAATTTACTCATTACCTTATAAATAAAACTGCACCGGATGCATCTTGCGCTAAGAAATTCAGTTTTAATACTGCAAGTCCTAAATTATCTATTGACCTACAGTACTTATTTTCCAGTTTAGGTAAGACCTATTCTATACATAACTATACGCAAAAACAAAGGGTGGTTATTCATCAAAATATCCCTAAAGTCTTTAAGAGAAATCGAGGTTATCATTTTGATTTCTATTGGAATGGTAAGGCAAGTTATACTATGCATTTGCCATTTGATTCTATAGTTAAATCTTGTAGTGATGGGCAGATAAATGATCGGATACCGCGAAGGCAAAGAGGGATTTCAATTCAAAAACTCGAGGAACTCTTAGAGAGAAGAAAAGTTAATTTAAAAGGAAAGGGTAAAGAATTTATTCAAGGCGACTTAGGATTAGCCAAAATTATTAAAATAGAACAGATACCTTATAAGAAAGATTGGGTTTATGACTTGTCTATTCCTGAAGGAGAGAATTTTATTGCAGGAATAGGTGCGGTGGTTTGCCATAATTCCGTGGATGAGGCTTTAGCGGGTTTTTGTAAAAATATAGAGGTAGTTATCCATCCGGATAACAGTGTAAGTGTAAATGATGATGGAAGAGGGATCCCTGTGGATATGCATAAGACTGAGAAAAAACCTGCGGTTGAGGTGGTAATGACTACTTTGCATGCGGGAGGGAAGTTTGACCATCGGGTTTATAAGGTAGCAGGAGGACTTCACGGTGTAGGGGTGAGCGTGGTAAATGCACTTTCGGAATGGCTTGAGGTAGAAGTTAAAAGGGATGGAAAGATTTATCATCAGCGTTATGAAAGAGGAAAAACAGTTTCCCGCCTTACGGTAATCGGTAAGAGTAATTCTACAGGAACAAAAGTTACCTTTAAACCTGATCGCACTATCTTTTCCAAGATTGATTTTTCCTATGATATATTATCGCAGCGTTTAAGGGAACTGGCTTTCTTAAATAAGGGATTAAGAATAAGATTAGTTGATGAGCGCACAGATAAAGAAAATACTTTTGAATTTTCCGGAGGGATTATTTCTTTTGTAGAATTTTTAAATAAGAATAAGAATCCTCTTCATCCTAAAGTCATTTATTTTCAAAAAACTGAAGGGGATGTGATTTTAGAGGCGGCCCTTCAATACAATGATGGTTTTACCGAAACCTTATTTTCTTTTGCCAACAATATAAACACGATAGAAGGAGGAACGCATCTTTCTGGTTTTAAATCTGCATTAACGCGCGCCATTAATCAATATGCGAAAAATAAAAATTTGATTAAAAATGAAGAGATAAGTATTACCGGAGATGATGTGCGGGAAGGCTTAACCTGTGTTTTAAGTATAAAATTACCCAATCCTCAATTTGAAGGCCAAACAAAAACAAAATTGGGAAATTCCGAAATCGAAGGGTTAGTTGCTTCGGCAAGCTTTGAGGCTTTAAGTAATTATTTTGAGGAAAACCCTTCGGTAGCTAACAAAATTATTGATAAAGTAATTACCGCTGCGCGGGCAAGAGAGGCTGCCCGCAAAGCCAGAGAACTTGTGCGCAGAAAAGGAGCATTAGAAGGAGCAGGTCTTCCGGGAAAATTGGCAGATTGTTCTGAAAAGGATCCTGCTTTATGTGAACTATATATCGTAGAAGGAGATTCCGCAGGAGGAAGTGCAAAACAGGCAAGGGATAGGAGGTTTCAGGCAATTTTGCCGATTAAAGGAAAAATTTTAAATGTGGAAAAGGCAAGGTTAGATAAGATCCTTTCTAATGAGGAAATCCGGATGATTATTACTGCTTTGGGTACAGGAGTGGGAGAGGAGTTTGATATTACAAAATTAAGGTATCATAAAGTAGTGATTATGGCGGATGCAGATTGCGACGGCAGTCACATCAGAACTCTTGTATTGACAATGCTTTATAGACAATTCCCTGAATTAATAAAACAAGGTTTTGTTTATATTGCCCAGCCTCCACTTTATCGGATTAAGCGGGGAAATCGGGAGGAATATATTCAAACCGAAGAACAGATGAATAAATTACTTTTGGATTTGGGAAGAGAAGGCTTAAAATTAGAGAATTTAAAAACTAAGCATGTTTATACTGACCATCAATTTAAAGAGATTTTAGAAAATTTAATGGAATTGGAAAGATACCGTTTGATTTTAGAGAAAAGGGGAATAAAATTAGAAGATTTATGGCGTTTTAGAAGCCAAAAACCCAAAAAATTGCCTATTTATAAGGTAAAAGTGGGTCAATCTACCCATTATATATTAAAAGAAGAGGAATTAGAAAAGTTTACTGACCAGGAAGATGTGGAGATTATGGAATTATGGGAAACTCAGGAAATAGAAAAGGTTTTAAAGAATTTAGAAAAATTGGACTTAGATACTTCTTATTATTTTCCTTTAGTTACTTCTCCTACAGAGACCAAAAAAGAAAAGCCTCTTTTTAAGATAATTGAAGATAAGCAAACCCATTATTTTTATTCTTTAAAAGAAATCTTAGATTTTGTAAAACAGAATGCTACTAAAGGAATGACTATCCAAAGGTATAAAGGTTTAGGAGAGATGAATCCCCAACAACTCTGGGAAACCACTATGGACCCGGAAAGGCGCACCCTTTTAAAAGTAACCTTAGAGGATGCGGTAGAGGCGGACCGCATGTTTACGGTTTTAATGGGTGAAGAGGTGGAACCAAGAAGAGAATTTATTGAAAATTATGCCCATGAGGTAAAGAATTTAGATATATAAAAAATAAAATGTATACGCGTAACGAAAAAATAATTGAACGTTATATTGAAGAAGAGGTAAAGGATTCTTATCTAAATTATGCGATGAGCGTCATTGTGGGAAGGGCGCTTCCGGATGTAAGGGATGGACTGAAGCCAGTACAGAGAAGGATCCTTTATACAATGAAGGAATTAAACTTAGAGCATAATAAGCCCTATAAGAAATGTGCGCGTATTGTGGGTGATTGTATGGGACGTTACCATCCGCATGGAGATGTAGCGGTTTATGAGACCTTAGTGAGAATGGCGCAGGATTTCTCGATGCGTTATCCTTTGGTTGATGGACAAGGAAATTTTGGCTCTATTGATGGAGATGCGCCCGCAGCCATGCGTTATACAGAAGCTCGACTTACTCCCATTGCCGAAGAGATGCTTGTAGATATTGATAAAGAAACAGTAAATTTTATGCCCAATTTTGATAACTCCTTAGTTGAACCAACCGTACTGCCTTCACTTTTACCCAATCTTTTGGTAAATGGAGCTTCCGGAATTGCGGTAGGGATGGCGACAAATATGCCACCCCATAATTTGACCGAGGTTGCGGAGGCGATTATCTATTATTTAGAGCAACCTAATTGCGAAGTAAAGGACTTGATGCGCTATATTAAAGGTCCAGATTTTCCTACCGGAGGAATTATCTGTGGCCAGGAAGGGATAAGAGAAGCATATACTACCGGAAAAGGTAAAATTACTTTAAGGGCAAGACTTTCAGTAGAGCATCAGAAACAAGGAAAAGATTTAATTGTGATTACCGAAATACCTTATCAGACAAGTAAATCTGCAATTATTGAGTCAATTGCCAATTTAGTGGAAGAAAAAAAGATCGAAGGCATTTCCGATATCCGCGATGAATCGGATAAAGAAGGCTTAAGGATTGTTGTAGAATTAAAGAGGGATACAGCACCTCAGATCGTTATAAATCAACTCTTTAAACATACGCAATTAGAAGTAACCTATGGGATTATCAACCTTGCTTTAGTAAATGGAAGACCAAAGATTTTAAATCTCAAACAACTCATTGAAAATTATGTTTTACACCGCAAAGAAGTTATCCGTAGAAGAACCCAGTTTGATTTAGAGAAAGCAAAATACCGGGCACATATATTAGAAGGACTGAAAATCTGTCTTAAATTTTTAGACCAAGTAATTAAGACGATTAAAACCAGCAAAGATGTAGAGACCGCAAAACTTGCTTTGATGAAGAATTTTTCTTTAACTGAGATTCAGGCAAAGGCGATTCTGGAGATGCAACTGCAGAGGTTAACCGCCTTAGAGAGAGAAAAAATCGATGCGGAATATCTGGATTTAATTAAGAAGATCGAACTTTATCAATCGATTTTGGCATCAGAAAAAAAGATCGAAGGGATTATTAAAGAGGAATTAAAACAACTGAAGGAAAAATATAAGGATAGTAGACTTACTGAGATCAGTGGCAAAGTTGAGGAGATTGAGATTGAAGATTTAATTGCGGAAGAAGATGTGGTGGTTACCATTAGTCATAGTGGTTATATTAAGCGATGTCCGGTGAGTGCTTACCGTCGGCAGAAAAGGGGAGGAAAAGGGGTTACCGCTGCTGAGGTAAAAGAGGAAGATTTTATTGAGCATTTATTTGTCGCCTCTACTAAAGATTACCTTTTAATCTTTACGGATAAAGGAAGACTCTATTGGCTTAAAGTTTATGAGATTCCGCAAGCAGGAAGGACAGCGCGCGGTAAAGCGATGGTTAATCTTATCCAGATTTCTGCGGAGGAAAAAGTAAGCGCCACTATTCCGGTAAAGGATTTCAGTGCGGATAAATTTTTAGTAATGGCAACCGCCAAAGGTTTAATTAAAAAGACAAATTTAGAGGAATTCTCTAATCCCCGTAGAACCGGAATCATCGCTTTAACCTTAGAAAAGGATGATGAACTTATAGGAGTTGAACTTACGGATGGAAAACAGGAAATCCTTTTGGCTTCTTCTTTTGGTAAGGCAATAAGATTTCCGGAAAGCCAAATCCGACCAATGGGAAGGAGCGCTAAAGGGATAAGGGCAATAAAGTTAGCAAAGAATGATCAGGTTGTCGGGATGGAGGTAGTCAGTAAAGATAAGGATATTTTAACGATTTCTGAACTCGGTTTTGCTAAGCGCACCCCTGCCAGTGAATATCGCCTGCAGTCGCGGGCAGGCAAAGGCATAATTAATATGAAAATTACTGAAAAAAATGGCAAGGTTGTGGGGATAAAGGCGGTTTCGGATAAAGATGAGATTATGGTAATTACTCAGAAAGGGATATTTTTAAGATGTAGCGTAAAAGATATCCGACTTACCGGCCGTTCTGCGCAAGGAGTAAGGTTGATAAAATTAGAAGAAAAGGATAAAATTGCCTCGGTTGCCCATGTAGTTAAGGAGGAAGAAGAGTAAATTTATCTACGAACTACGAACTAAAGTGTCCCCATCGTCTAGAGGCCTAGGACAAGGGCCTTTCGAGCCCTCGACACCGGTTCGAATCCGGTTGGGGACGCTTAAATTTTTTATTAAAGGATGTGCGGGATAATTGGCTATATCGGAGAAAGATCCGCTCAACCGATTCTATTAAATGGGCTTAAACATCTTGAATATCGGGGATATGATTCCAGTGGAATGGTAGTTTATCTGGAAAATAAAAAAGCCCTTTCCGTAAGAAAACTTTCTGGTAAAGTTAAAGATTTAGAAGCGCTTCTTAATAAGAAGCCTCTTTTTGGTTTTAAAGGCGTAGCTCATAATAGATGGGCAACACATGGAGAGCCAAATCAGATAAATGCCCATCCCCATTTAGATTGTAAGGGAAGAATCGCTTTGGTCCATAATGGGATAATTGAAAATTATAAGGAATTAAAGGAGAAGTTAATAAAAGAAGGGCATAGATTTTTAAGTCAAACGGATACCGAAGTAATTGTACATTTAATTGAATCATATTATAAAGATAATGTAAGTTTGGAAGAGGCAGTACAGAAAGCAGTAAAGCAACTTCAAGGTTCCTTTGCGATTGGGGTTATTTCTCAGAGCGAGCCAAATAAGATTGTGGGAGCAAGATTCCAAAGTCCTCTGATTGTAGGGATAGGTGAGAAGGAGAATTTTTTGGCTTCGGATATTCCCGCGATTTTAGATTACACAAAAAAGGTGATATTTTTAGAGGAAAACGAAATAGTGGTTTTAGAAAAGGATAAAGTTAAGATTATGGATTTTTCTGGCAAAGAGATAAAAAGGCAACCCCAGAAGATAGAATGGACAAAGGAGGAGGCGGAGAAACAGGGTTTTAAACATTTTATGTTAAAAGAAATTTATGAACAACCAAAGATTGTAGAAAGTCTTTTAAATACGAGGATAAAAGAAGGAAGCATCTTTTTTGAGGAATTAAAGATAGATAAAGAGGATTTTTTAAAGATAAAAAATATAAATATCGTTGCCTGCGGAACCGCTTATCATGCGGGATTGGTAGGTAAATATATTTTAGAGTCTTTATGTGAAATCCCAGTAAATGTAGATGTCTCCAGTGAATTTAGATACCGCAGGGCTTTATTAGATAAAGATACATTAGTAATTGCCATAAGCCAATCCGGAGAAACCGCAGATACCTTAGCCAGTGTAAGGCAGGCAAAATTAAAAGGTGCAAAAATACTTTCTATCTGTAATGTTTTGGGTTCAACTTTAACGCGCGAATCCGAAGGAGTAATCTATACGCAAGCAGGTCCAGAGATAAGTGTTGCTTCTACCAAAGCCTATACCGCCCAATTAGTTATCCTTTATCTTTTTGCTTTATATCTGGCAGGGATTTTAGGAAAATTAAATAATGATCAGATAAAAACCTATTTAGAGAAATTAAAAGAGGTGCCTTTAAAACAAAACAAAATCCTTTCTAATGGGCATCTTATTAAAGAGATTGCCAGAAGGCATGCTCATTTTGGTTCATTTTTATATTTAGGAAGGAATATAAATTATCCTTCTGCGTTAGAAGGGGCTTTAAAATTAAAAGAGATCTCTTATATCCCTGCAGAAGGCTATCCTGCGGGTGAAATGAAACACGGACCAATTGCTTTAATTGATGAGTATCGGGCGGTGGTTTGTATTGTGCCAGAATCAGAAACCTATGAGAAGATGTTTTCCAATATTCAGGAGATAAAGAGTAGAAAAGGTAAAATAATTGCGGTGGCTACTGAAGGCGATCAAAAGATAAAGGAATTAACCAAAGAGGTTATCTATATACCTAAGATCGAAGAGATTTTTTCTCCACTTTTGGTAGTCTTACCTTTACAACTTTTGGCTTACTATATTGCGGTAAAGAGAAAATGTGAAATAGACCAACCAAGAAATTTAGCCAAATCCGTAACCGTGGAATGAAAGAGTTTATAGTTCAAAGTTAATAGTTCATAGTTAAGAATAAAAAGAAATTTATTAATAATTATGACTTTAACTATACAATGAACTATGAACTACATACTATGAACTGATTATGTTATATATCGTTGCTACTCCTATTGGTAATTTAAAAGATATCACTTTGCGTGCTTTAGAGGTTTTAAAATCTGTAGATTTAATTGCCTGCGAAGATACCCGACATACAAAGATTTTATTAGACCACTACGATATAAAAACCCCCACCACCAGTTTCTATCAATATAATAGAATTGTAAAAGCGGAATATTTAATTAAACTCCTTAAAGAAGGAAAAGATATCGCTTTAGTCTCAGATGCAGGAACTCCCGGTATCCTTGATCCCGGATACAATTTAATTAATTTAGCCATAAAGAATGATATCCCTATAACCGTTATTCCTGGAGCAACCGCCTTTATCAACGCTTTAGTTTTATCAGGCAAACCCACCCATGAGTTTATTTTTTTAGGGTTTTTACCCCGCAAGTCCTTAGGCCGCAAAAATAAATTAAAAAAATTTTTATCGCAAAACATAACCCTTGTCTTTTATGAATCATCCCATCGCATTTTAAATACCTTAGAAGACTTAAAAGAACTCTGCCCAGAAAAAGAAATAGTGGTAGTAAGGGAAATAACCAAGAAATTTGAGGAGATAAAGCGCGGAAGGATTAGCGAAATAAAAGAATATTTTAAGAAAAATAATGTGCGGCGGGGCGAATTTGTAATCGTGGTATAATTTTCTCTTGACGTTTTTGCAAAAATAGTTATACTATAATTGAAAAATATGCATAAATGGTAAGGATAAATGTTAGTCTCACGCGATCTCATTTATAGTTTAAAACCATTTTTAAAAAGGAAAGAATTCATCTCTATAACCGGACCGCGCCAATGTGGGAAAACTACCCTTTTAGGGTTAATTAAGGATTGTTTAGTAAAAGAATTTAAGGTCAATCCCAAATTAATCCAGATAATTACCTTTGAAGATCGACGCCTCCTGATGCAATTTGAAAATGACCCTCTTTCTTTCATCCGCTCTTATTTACCGCAAGATTTAACTTCAAAATTTTATCTGATGATCGATGAATTTCAATATGCGCAAGAGGGAGGGCAAAAACTGAAACTAATTTATGATACTATTTCCAACATAAAAATAATTATTACCGGCTCATCCTCTTTAGAGATAAAAGCAAAGGTAGGCAAATTTATGGTAGGCAGGATGTTAAATTTTTATCTTTATCCTTTTAACTTTAAAGAGTATTTGCGTGCTATCAATCCGAGGTTGGAAAGGGTATATACACAAAATAATGAAAAGCTCCTTGCCTGGATATCCGCAAGGAAGAAATTTAAGATAAGATCAGGTAGAGACCTTTTCTGCGAAGAATTAAACCAGTTATATGAAGATTTCTGTATCTGGGGAGGCTATCCCGCAGTGGTATTGGCAAAAACTGAAATTGAGCGCAAAAAACTTTTGGGAGATATTTATAATAGTTATATATTAAAGGATATAAAAACGCTTTTAGAATTAACCACTGAAAAGAACCTTTTTTTACTTTCTCAATATTTGGCTACCCAAATCGGTAATATTATTGTTTATCAAAACTTAAGTCAGGCTTCAGGTCTTGATTACCGGAAGTTAAAAAGCCATCTGAATATTTTGGAAGAAACCTTTATCTGTAAAGAGATAAGACCGTTTTTTAAGAATAGGCAAAAGGAGCTTTCCAAAAACCCAAAAATATTTTTTCTCGATTTAGGTTTTAGAAATAGTCTTTTAGAGAATACTAACCGTTTAGATAAACGTTCAGATAGTGGGGCGATTATTGAAAATGTCTGTTTCGTTAGACTTAATGAATTATTTGGAGGGATAAATAAAATAAATTTCTGGCGCACAAAAGCGGGGGCAGAGGTTGATTTTATACTTTTTCTTAAAGAAAATCTCATACCCATCGAGGTCAAATATAGCAGTTTTAATACAGAAAAGATAGATAGGAGTTTTTTAAGTTTTATTACCACTTTTCAACCAAAACATGGCTTAATTTTAACCAAAGATTACTGGGGTTTTATAAAAAGAAAAAACACCTCCATTTTATTTGCCCCTGTATATTATTTTTAGTTAGTGATTTAGATTAATATTCTCTTGACAAAGATAAAAATATATGGTAATCTATAAAAAATAGATAACCCTTTAAACTGCTCCGGAGAGGGCAGAAAGGAAATTATGGATTATTTAAAAATAAAAAATTTAAACCCAACCCTTTAAGAGGTTGGGATTTTTTTTATGTAAAGAAGATGAGAGAGAAGGCTAAAATTATGGATAAAGAGGCAATCCGCAGAACTTTACTGCGCCTTGCCCATGAGATTTTAGAAAGAAACAAAATAATTGAAAATTTATGTCTTGTGGGTATAAGGACAAGAGGAGTGTATCTTGCCCAAAGGCTTAAAGAGTATATTTATGAGATTGAGAAAAAAATAGTTCCTTTAGGGATATTGGATATTACCTTATACCGCGATGACCTTACCTTAATCGCGCATCAACCGGTAGTACACAAAACTGAGATCGATTTTGATATTACAGGTAAAGATATAATTTTAGTAGATGATGTTTTATATACGGGAAGAACGATCCGTTGTGCTCTGGATGCTTTAATCGATTTTGGAAGACCTAAAACTATTCAACTGGCGGTTTTGATTGACCGGGGGCATCGGGAACTTCCTATTCGGGCTGATTATGTGGGCAAAAATATCCCTACTTCTCAAAAGGAGAGCGTTGAGGTAAGGTTAGAGGAGATAGATAAAGAAGATGCAGTTTTGATTTTAGAAAAGGATGGATAATATTAAGTGGACAAAAAAAGACCTTTTGGCGCTTTCAGAGTTAAGTAAAGAAGAGATAGAGTTGATTTTGGAAACCGCCTCCTCTTTTAAAGAGATCTCTACACGCGAAATAAAAAAAGTCCCTGCTTTAAGAGGTAAAACCGTAGTGAATCTTTTTTATGAGCCTTCTACCCGCACAAGAGTTTCTTTTGAGATCGCCGCAAAGAGATTATCTGCAGATGTGATTAATATCATTGCGGAAACCTCCAGTGTCCGAAAGGGTGAAAGTCTAATCGATACGGGGAAAAATTTAGAGGCATTAAAGATCGATATTATTGTTTTAAGGCACAACTCTTCAGGAGCAGCACATCTTTTAGCGCGCAATGTAGGGGTAAGTGTAGTCAATGCGGGAGATGGCTGGCATGAACATCCCACACAGGCACTCTTAGATATCTTTACTTTAAAAGAAAAGTTCAGCAAAATTCAAGGTCTAAATGTGACGATTATTGGAGATATTGCCCATTCAAGGGTGGCGCGCTCTAATATCTGGGGTTTAACTAAATTAGGGGCAAATGTCTGTGTCTGTGCACCGAAAGAACTTTTACCTCAAGATATTGAGAAATTGGGAGTAAAAGCAACTACGGATATCGATGAGGCATTGAAGTATGCAGATTGTATAAATGTCTTAAGGATGCAGTTAGAAAGGGATGAAAGAAGCGTCTTTCCTTCTGCCTTAGAATACTTTAAACAGTATGGGATAACCCAGGAGAGAATTAATAAACTAAAAAGGAAAATTTTGATTATGCATCCCGGACCTTTAAATCGAGGAGTAGAGATTTCCAGTGAAGTTGCGGATGGAGAGAATTCTTTAATTTTAGAGCAGGTTACCAATGGGATTGCGGTGAGGATGGCGGTTTTATATCTGGTTTCACAGGCAAAATAATTATGCGCATAATTATCAAAGAAGGTTTTATAGTTGATCCGATTAATAATTTTTTAAACTACGCTGATATTTTAATTGAGGAAGAAAAAATTAAAAAAATAGAGAAAAAGATAGAAGAGCCTGCGGATTTAACTATCTTGGCTAAAGAAAAAATAGTATTATCTGGTTTGGTTGATTTACATGTTCATCTAAGACAGCCAGGAAGAGAAGATAAAGAAACTATCCTTACCGCAACCTCTGCCTCGGCAAAAGGAGGCATAACTACTCTTTTGGCGATGCCCAATACCGAACCACCTATAGATTCCGAGGAGAACTTAAGGTTATTGAAAGAAATTATTAAAAAGGATGCAAAAGTCGAAGTTTTACCTTCTTGTACCATTACTTTAAAAAGAGAGGGAAAAGAGTTAGTGGATTTTAAGCGTTTAAAGGAAGAGGGGGTTTTTGTTTTTACTGATGATGGCTCATCAATAGAAGATGAAGATTTGATGCTTCAGGCAATGCTTAAGGCAAAGAAAGAAGATGTGCTTTTATTTCTTCACTGTGAAGATAAAAGTTTATCCCATAAAGGAGTGGTGAATTTAGGGGTTATTTCTACGCGTTTAGGGCTAAGGGGAATCCCCAAGGAAGCGGAATATAAAAGGATAGAAAGGGATTTAAAATTAGCGCAAAAAACAGATTGCCCTATCCATATCACCCATATAAGTTGTAAAGAATCAGTAGAACTGATTGCTGAGGCAAAGAAAAAGGGAATTAGAGTTAGTTGTGATACTTGCCCCCATTATTTTTCTTTAACTGAAGATGACCTTTTAGATTTTGATACAAACAAAAAAATAAATCCTCCTTTAAGGACAAAAGAGGATGTTTTAGCTATAAAACAAGCTTTAAGGGAAGGGATAATCGATTGTATTACTTCTGACCATGCGCCCCATACTGAGCATGAAAAGGAAGTTGAATTTGAGAATGCGGAATTTGGAACGATTGGTTTGGAGACAGAATTATCCGTAGCGATTGGTGAGTTGATAGAAACAAAAATAATTGATTGGAAGAAATTAGGGGAATTATTCTGTAGTAATCCCGCTAAAATTTTAAGGATAGAAAGAGGTAGTTTATCCCCCGGAAAGGATGCGAATTTAATAATTTTAGATCCCAAAAAAGAATGGGTGGTTAGAAAGGAGGATTTTTTAAGTAAGTCTAAAAATTCTGCGTTTTTAGGTAAGACATTAAAAGGTAAAGTTGAATACACTATTTATAAAGGTAAGATTATTTATGAAGATAAAAAATGAAGTTCATCTTAACTAAAGAATTGGGAAGGTTATGTAAGTGGTTAAGGATTTTGGGTTTTGATGCGGTTTATTTTAAGGAAGAAAATTTAAGTTTACTTTTATTAGAAGCATTAAGGCAGAATCGCATTATCATTACCCGCAACCAAAAGATAGGCAAAGAAAAAGCAGTCAAGGTTATAAATGTAAAAGCACAAAATTTAAAAGAGCAAATCAAACAGGTTATTGAAGAACTTAAATTGACTTTGGATAAGGAAAAGATGTTTAGTCGATGTGTGATCTGTAATTTAGAATTAGAGTATATTGAGAAAGAAAAAATAAAAGAGAAAGTTCCCGAATATGTATTTAAGACACAGGATGAATTTTATATCTGTAAAGGTTGTCAGCGCATCTATTGGCAGGGAACGCATTGGGGTAATGTCGCTAAGACTTTGGAGGAAATAGGTTATTAATATCCTTAAAACGAAAATAACGAACTCAACGGAAATGAAATTTATTGCGGATTTTCATATTCATTCAAAATACTCGCGGGCTACCAGTAGAGATATGGATTTAGCGCATATTGCGGAATGGGCGAAATTAAAAGGGATCACCTTAATGGGAACCGGCGATTTTACCCATCATTTATGGCTTGAGGAGTTAAAAAATAATTTAGAGGATTTAGGAAATGGATTATTTAAATATCAGGATATCTATTTTATTTTAACTGGAGAAATCTCTAATATCTATTCTAAAAAAGGAAAAACTTATCGAATACACAGTATAATTTTTGCTCCTTCTTTTAAGACCGTAGATAAAATAAATGAAGTTTTATCAAGATATGGAAATCTATCTTCTGATGGAAGGCCTATTATAGGACTGGATGTAGCAGAAATGGCGCGTATAATCTTTGATATCGATGAGAATTGTATGGTTGTGCCTGGTCATATTTGGACTCCTTGGTTTAGTTTATTCGGTTCGATGTCCGGATTTGATAAGATAGAGGATTGTTTTGAAGAGCAGACTCCGAAAATATTTGCGGGAGAAACAGGCTTATCGAGCGATCCCGCGATGAATTGGAGATTGTCCTGTTTAGATAGGATTACTTTAATCAGTAATTCTGATTCACATTCACCCCAAAAAATTGGCAGAGAAGCAAATGTCTTTGATTGTGATTTGGATTATAAAACGATAAGGGAAGTTTTAAGAACTAAAGATAAAAAGAGATTCTTATACACAATAGAATTTTTCCCTCAAGAAGGAAAGTACCATTTTGATGGACATAGACTTTGCGGGATATGTTGGTCACCTCAAGAGACTAAGAAAAATAAAGGACTCTGTCCAAAATGTGGAAAACCGGTGACTATCGGAGTAATGAATAGGGTGGAACAATTAGCAGATCGACCGCAGGGGTTTATCCCTTCTAGTGCCATACCCTATAAAAATTTAATCCCTTTAGATGAAATAATTGCGGAGGCAAAAGGAATCGCCAAAGGTAGTCTCTCTATAGAAAGGGATTATCGCGGTATCGTTAGTAAATTTGGAAATGAATTTGAAGTTTTAATAAATGTGCCTGAGGAGGAATTAAGAAAGAATTTGCCTTCGCGTATCGCTGAAGGTATCATAAGGATGCGTCAAGGTAAGATAAATATAAGGCCTGGTTTCGATGGTGAATATGGTAAAATTTCTATTTTTGATGAAGGAGAGAAGAAAAAACCTGATGAACAGTTAAGTTTATTTTAATGATGAGAAGTATTGTAATCTATTATTCTTATACAGGGAATACTGAAAAAGTAGCCCAGATTTTAGCAGAATATTTAAGAGAGAAAAATGAAGTAGAAATTTTCCGTTTGGATGCGGAAGAATCTCCATATTTTTTTATTCAGGCAATGCGGGCATTTAGGCATAAAAAAGCAAAATTAAAATCCATAAATTTCGATTTAAGAAATTATGATTTAATCTGCTTTGGCAGTCCAGTCTGGGCATTTTCACCTGCGCCCGCAATGAATACATATTTAGAAAAATGTTTTGGTTTAGAAGAGAAATCGGTAGTTTTATTCTGTACTTATGGAAGTGGAATAGGAAAGGAGAGATGTTTAGATTATATGCAAGAAGTTTTAAGTAAAAAGAAAGTTAAGGATTTTAGAAGATTTTCTATCCAACAATTTATGGTAGATAATAAAGAATTTATCCTTTCCCAGATTAAACAGATATTAGAAAAATAATTTTCAAAAGATGAGATTTGTATATTCCAATATTGAATATAAAAAACATCCAGAAGAGGATGCCATAGTAGTAAGTGGAGAGATAGTCAATAGTGCGGGTAGGCATTACCATACTGTAGTTTTTCATATAGTTTTATTTATTAAAGCAATTCCTGTAGCCAATGTAAATTTTGTTATCCATAATTTTTATCCTAATCAAAGAAGAAATTTTGAAATGAAGATTCCAGAGTTGAGTTATAAATTGATTAGTGAGATAACCCGTTGTGAAATTTATCCCGAATCTGCTTATTAGCGCCTGTAGCGCAACGGATAGCGCAATGGCCTCCGGAGCCATGTGTGCAGGTTCGATTCCTGCCAGGCGCACCAGACTACGCTAAGTAGGTAGCTTACTCAAAGTAGTAAGCTTCGTCTGGTAAACTAGGCTACGCTAAGCAGGTTGGGTTATAGAGATTTAAGGTTAAGAAATAAATTAACGAAAATAACGAACTAAACGAAATTAACTAATATTATAATTATAAGAAACGGTCTTCGATTGCCTGAAGAAACGGTCTCTGTATGGACAGAGAAACGGTCTTTAGAAAGAAAATAGTGGGGGTAATTGGAGGACATAGTTGTAATAAGAAAGTGGAACAATTAGCCCAAAATTTGGGCAAAAAATTGGCAAAAGTGGTAGATTATCTCGTTTGTGGCGGTTTAGGTGGAGTAATGAAGGCGGTTTGTAAAGGATTTAAAGAAGGGGGAGGTATAACTATAGGAATTATACCCAGTTATGATAAAGATACCGCTAATACTTATGTGGATATAGTAATTCCTACAGGTTTGGGATTAGCCAGAAATGTTTTAGTAGTAAAAACTGCTGATGTAGTAATTGCTTTACCGGGTGAATATGGGACTTTATCGGAAATAGCTTATTGTTTACAGTTAGGAGTTCCCGTAATCAGTTTAAAATCCTGGAATATAAAAGGAGTAATTAAAGCAAAGACAATTGAGGAAGCAATAGATAAAGTAAAAGAGATTCTAAAATTATGAAAAAAGCGTATCTGGCTTTAGAAAATGGCTTGGTTTTTGAGGGTAAAGCTTTTGGTGCAGAAGGAGAAGTTTATGGTGAGGTAGTATTTAATACTTCCATTACCGGTTATCAAGAAATCCTTACCGATCCTTCTTATAAAGGTCAAATTGTCACGATGACCTATCCTTTAATTGGTAATTATGGAGTAAATGAGGAAGATATTGAATCTTTAAAACCGCAAGTAGAAGGATTTGTAGTAAAAGAATTAAGTCAAATTTATTCTAACTGGAGAGCAACTCTTTCTTTAGAGGAATATTTGATAAAACATAATATTGTGGGAATCCAAGGTATAGATACAAGGGCTTTGACCCGCGCGATCCGTTTACAAGGAGCAATGAAAGGAGTACTTTCTACAAAGGATTCTGACCCACAAAGTCTAATAGAAAAAGCAAAAGGCTGTCCGGGACTTATAGGTAGGGATTTAGTAAAAGAAGTTACTTGCCAAAAGCCATATTTTTGGAAGGATAAAAATAATCTCAAAAAAGAAAAATTCTCTGTGGTAGTTTTGGATTGCGGAGTAAAATTTAGTATTTTAAGAAACTTAAGCAAAGTAGGTTTTAAGATAGAGGTAGTTCCTGCTTTTACTAAGGCAGATGATATTTTAAGAAGAAAACCTGATGGGGTTTTACTTTCTAATGGTCCGGGAGATCCTTCTGCGGTAAGTTATGTGATTGAAACGGTGTGGCATCTTTTAGGGAAAGTTCCGATTTTTGGTATTTGTTTAGGACAGCAGATGTTGGGTTTGGCTTTAGGCGGTAAAACTTATAAATTAAAATTTGGCCATCATGGAGGAAATCATCCGGTAAAAGACCTAAGGATAGGTAAAGTGGCCATTACTGCTCAGAATCACGGTTTCTGTGTGGATAAGAATTCTATTCTTGATAAAGACTTAAAAATTACCCATATAAATTTATACGATTCTACCTTAGAAGGATTGGAGCATAAAAAACTTAAGTTTTTTTCAGTACAATACCATCCGGAAGCAGGTCCTGGTCCAAATGATGCGCTTTATCTCTTTAAAAAATTTTTTGATTTAGTTAGTAATTATGCCCAAAAGAAAGGATATTAAAAAAATTTTAATTATCGGTTCAGGTCCTATTATTATTGGCCAGGCTTGTGAGTTTGATTATTCAGGAACCCAAGCCTGTAAAGCTTTAAAAGAAGAGGGCTTTAAAGTGATTTTAGTAAATTCTAATCCTGCCACGATTATGACTGATCCTGAGATGGCTGACCGTATCTATATTGAACCGATAACCGTAGAGATATTAGAAAAAATTATTAAAAAAGAAAGACCCGATGCGCTTTTACCTACCTTAGGAGGTCAGACCGGTTTAAATGTAGGGATCCAGTTAGCAGAAAAAGGTATCTTAGATAAATATTCTGTAGAGATGATCGGTGCAAATAGGTCGGCAATTCGTAAGGCAGAGGATAGAAAGTTATTTCGCCAGACAATGAAAAAAATAAACCTTGATCTTCCCCGAAGCAGGCTTGCTTACAATATGAAAGAGGCATTAAAAGCGGTAGAGGAAATTGGTTTTCCCGTAGTAGTCAGACCCTCTTTTACCTTAGGAGGAACCGGCGGAGGTTTTGCGCGTAATTTAGAAGAATTTAAAGAAGTTGCTTGGCGGGGACTAAATATGAGTATGATCTCGGAGATTTTAATTGAGGAATCGGTGGTGGGCTGGAAAGAGTATGAGTTAGAGGTGATGCGCGATAAAAAGGATAATGTGGTAATTATCTGCTCCATCGAAAATTTTGATCCTATGGGTATACATACCGGAGATTCGATTACGGTTGCTCCTGCCCAGACCTTAACTGACAAGGAATATCAAAGGATGCGTGATGCAGCGATTGCCTGTATAAGGGCGATTGGTGTGGAGACTGGTGGTTCAAATATCCAGTTTGCCATAAATCCTAAAGATGGTCGGATGGTAATTATTGAAATGAATCCGCGGGTTTCGCGTTCTTCTGCTTTGGCTTCAAAAGCAACCGGTTTTCCCATTGCTAAAATCGCTGCCAAATTAGCGGTTGGTTATACTTTAGATGAGATCCCTAATGATATTACTAAAGAAACCCCTGCTTCTTTTGAACCAGTAATTGATTACTGTGTAGTAAAAATACCGCGTTTTGCCTTTGAGAAATTTCCTTCTGCGGATTCTACCTTAACTATCCAGATGAAATCCGTAGGGGAGGTAATGGCGATTGGTAGGAATTTTAAAGAAGCATTACAGAAGGCAATCAGGGGATTGGAGATAAAACGGGATGGTTTGGGAGGAATAAATTATAAAGATAAAGAAGAACTGGAAGAGAAATTAAGAAAGCCCAATGCCGAAAGGCTATTTTATCTCTATGAGGCAATAAAATTAGGGTATTCTTTAGATAAATTATATGAACTTACTTTTATTGATAAATGGTTTTTGAATAATTTAAAAGAGATTGTGGATTTTGAATCCAAAATAAGTTTAGATAATCTTTTAGAGGCAAAACAGTTGGGATTTAGTGACCGTCAAATTGCTTCTAAATTGAATACTACTGAGGATAATATAAGAACTTTGCGTAAAGAAAAAGGGATTTTACCCGTATATAAATTAGTAGATACCTGTGCAGCTGAATTTGAAGCCTATACCCCTTATTTTTACTCTACTTATGAGACCCCTTTCTTAAAAGAAAATATAAAATTTTGTGACGATGAGATACGCTTTAGTAAAAAGAAAAAGATTATTATCTTAGGCGCAGGTCCTAACCGGATTGGTCAAGGTATAGAGTTTGATTATTGTTGTGTGCAGGCGGTATTTGGATTAAGAGAATTAGGTTATGAGACAATTATGGTAAATTCTAATCCGGAAACAGTCTCTACTGATTATGATACCTCGGATAAGTTATATTTCGAACCATTGACTAAAGAGGATGTTTTAAATATTATTGAGAAAGAGAATCCTCTCGGAGTGATTGTACAATTAGGAGGGCAAACTCCTCTTAATTTAGCGGTTCCTTTAAGAGAAAAAGGAGTAAATATCTTGGGAACCTCTTCGGATAGTATTGATAGGGCAGAGGATAGAAAACGATTTGCTGAGTTGGTAGAAAAATTAAATCTATTGCAACCTCCCAATGGAACCGCAGTAAATATAGAAGAGGCAAAGGAAGTAGCAAAGAGATTGGGTTATCCGGTTTTGGTCAGGCCTTCTTATGTTTTGGGAGGAAGAGCGATGGAGATTGTTTATGATGATTCAATGTTAGAATTTTATATGCAAAATGCTCTTTGGGCATCACCAGAGCATCCGGTTTTAATTGATAAATTTATTGAGGATGCGATTGAAGTAGATGTGGATATGATTGGTGATGGCAAGACCTTTGTGATCGGAGGAATTTTAGAGCATATCGAAGAAGCAGGAGTACATTCCGGTGATGCAGCGATGGTTTTACCAGCCCATACACTTTCTAAAAAAATAATAGAAAAAATTAGAGAATATACTTACGCTTTAGCAAAAGAGTTAAATATAATAGGATTAATGAATGTGCAGTATGCGGTAAAAAATGGTGAAGTTTATATTTTAGAGGTAAACCCGCGCGCTTCAAGGACCGTTCCTTTTGTTTCTAAGGCGATCGGCGTTCCTTTGGCAAAATTAGCGGCGAAAGTAATGGTAGGAAAGACCTTAAAGGAATTAGGCTTTACTAAAGAAATAATTCCTCCTTATGTCTGCGTAAAAGAATCAGTCCTTCCTTTTATAAAATTTCCTGGAATCGATATCACTTTAGGTCCAGAGATGAAATCTACCGGTGAAGTGATGGGGATAGATAGAGATTTTGGAAGAGCCTTCTGTAAAAGTCAAATTGCCGCTTATCAGAATCTACCCAAAAGAGGAACGGTATTTATCAGTGTAAAGGATAAAGATAAAAGACCGTTGATTGTGGAGGTGGCAAAAAAATTAAAGAAGATGGGTTTTAAAATTATCTCTACAGAAGGAACCGCCCATTATTTAAGGAAACATAATGTAGAAGCAAAGATTATTCCTCGCTTAAGTCAAGGACGACCAAATCTTTTAGATTTTATGGAAAAACAAAAAGTCCATTTAATTATCAATACAGTTTCTGGTAAAATCCCCCGTCAGGATGAAGTAAAAATCCGTTCTACTGCTATTGCTTATGGGATTCCCACAGTTACTACTTTACCCGGAGCATTAGCTTCAGTTGAGGCAATCTCTGCTTTAAGAAAGTCGGAATTAAAAGTAAAAGCGATTCAGGATTACCATCGGATGGTTAAAAGATGTATAGGATAACTTTATCTACGCATAAACGGATAGAATTAATCGATATTACAGAAAAGATCCAAAAAGTAGTTGCTGAATCTAAGATAAAAGAAGGAGTTTGTTTTTTATTCTGTCCGCATACTACCGCGGGTCTTACCATAAATGAGAATTATGACCCTTCGGTAAGATACGATATTGAAAAAACTTTAAATTCGCTTATTCCCGAAGATAAAAATTATTCCCATACTGAAGGAAATGCGGACAGTCACATAAAATCTTCTTTATTCGGATGTTCTTTAGTTATTTTTATTGAAAAAGGTAGACTCTCTTTGGGAACCTGGCAGGGAATTTTTTTCTGTGAGGGTGATGGACCACGCCAAAGAGAGGTTTGGGTGAAATTGCTCTCTGAAGAAAGATAACTTATTTATTCTCTTTAAAACTCTTTACTACCTCCTCTATTTCCATTTCTGTTTTTTCTATCTTTGCTTTACATAATTTAATCAGCTCCACTGCTCTTTTTAATTCTTTTGAGAGTTCCTCCACATCGATTTCCTCTTTCTGTATCCTTTCTATTATAGATTCCAATTCCTCAATCGCTTTGCTATATTTAATCTCCTCTTTAGCCATAGACCTATCCTTTCTGTTTATTTTTTACTTTACTTTTTATTTCTCCATCTACCAATAGAGTTATCAATTCCTCATCAATATTTACTTCTTCTATACTTTTTATTACTTTACCGTCATCTCTTTTAGTTATACTGAAACCTTTCTTTAATATATTCTTAGGATTTAAAAGATCTATACTTTGCTGGTAATGTTTAAGTTTAATTAGAGAATTCTTTATAAATGTTTTATAGGCAGAGATTAAATCCTGGTATTTTTGGGATAAAGCCTCTTTCTTTTTTAAAAGGATACCTTCTATCCTTTCTATATTCAACTGCCTCTTTAAATATTCAAGTTCCTTATTTTTATTTTTTGTATAATAACTAAAATTAGAGAATAAATTTTCTTTTATAAAGATGATTTTTTCTTTATGTTGACTTAAGAATTTATGGGCTTGACTATCCAAATAGGTAGATAGAAGTTCCAATTTTTGTTTATTTTTTAGAATGACTTGCTTAAGTTTATCTAAGAGTAAATCTTGACTGTCGTTTAAGAATTTTAAGAATTCATCCACCCTTTTTATTAAAAATTGGGCTAATGCAGTGGGTGTTTTAAAGAAACTATGTGCCACTAAATCCGCCACCGTTATATTGATCTCATGACCGATTCCGGTTAAAATTGGTAGTTTGAAATTGGCTATTTTTTCCGCAATCACCTTATTATCAAACCAACTTAAGTCTGCGGTTGAGCCTCCTCCCCGCGTAATTACCACACTATCCAAACTATCCAAAAAAGAAAACTTGGAGAATATATCTAAAGCCCTGCATATATCATACTCTAATTGTTTGCCCTGCATTACTGAATTAAAGAAGTATATCTTAAAACCGTATCCGCTTTTTTTAAGTTCATCGATAAAATCATTGTAGGCAGCACTGTTATAGGCGGTAATTAATCCTATATTTAATATCACTAAAGGCAAGGGGATTTTTTTATTTTTCTCCAAAAGCCCCTTTGATTTTAATTCTTCGATTAGCCTTTGTCTACTCTGTGCAATTTTGCCTAAACTGTAAAAAGGGTCTATCCCCTCTACAATAAGGATAAATTTTCCGCTTCTTAAGAAAAGGTCAACCCTGCAGAGAAGTTTAACTTCTAAATTATCCTTTAATTCGAATTCCAAAGAGGCTTTTTTTAGTTGTTGAAATAGGAAGGGTTTTCTATCTTCAAAGATTACCGCATTGACTGAGGCGATTATCTCATCAACTTCCGGATGTTTCTCGCAGAGTCGGAAATAAATATCTGACTTATGCTTATTCCTATCGTAATCTTGGATTTCTCCGTATACCCAGATTTCCTGAGGGAATTCTCTATTTAGGATTGCTCTTATCTGGGAGTTAAGTTCTCTTATCGAATAGATATTCTTTGTTTCTATATTTAAGCTCCAGGTCATACTTTTATTATATAAAATTAAAGATTTTTTGCCAATAAGATATTTTACAAAAAATTAAAATGGAATGTAACCGCAATATAATAATTTCATATTCTGGCAATTTAGAAATTTCATATTCTAAACTATGCTACAATAATACCCTCCAGAAAAAAGGAGGGTATGATGAGCCAGAAGGAGATTATTATATTGAG
>Ga0272448_1000104_pt1 | contig 118665 bp, 81 predicted proteins | sample YNPCB0191_FD_202220 | JGI IMG/M metagenome (GOLD analysis project Ga0272448, IMG submission 202220) | Hot spring sediment microbial communities from Yellowstone National Park, WY, United States - YNP-CB-019-1 | ecosystem: Environmental > Aquatic > Thermal springs > Hot (42-90C) > Sediment... | reverse complement strand
CGTCCATCGGACGAAGCGTGAGGGGAGATCCTTTGGGCATCCGACCGCCTCCTGCAATCCAGATGCCGTATTATCTCACCACCGATACACAAATAGGAAACGGGCTCATGACAAATGACCCACTAGTAGTGGAATTTGTTACGAGATCCGTTTTCGCTTGCTGGGTGTGGGGCACATTGCGCCATAGGAATGAGTAAGAGGAGTGACAAGAGAACCGGAGGGCACCGAACCTTGGGACGATTTTCGCGCCCGACAACGCGTGCGCCCGTGCGATCTCTTGTGGAAACACAGAGGCAACGTCGCAGGCGCGAAAATCACTGACCTACGGTATTCATCACGAAATCAGTGCAATTGCACTATTTGGGTTCGATAATCAAGCGGATTGCCGTGCGTTCATGCCCGTCAACCATTAGATCGGTAAATGCGGGCCGGCAAATGAGATCAACCCCGGAGGGGGCCATAAACCCACGAGCAATTGCGAGGGCCTTGACAGCCTGGTTGAGAGCGCCAGCTCCAATCGTTTGCAGTTCTGCGGCCCCTTTCTCACGAATCACACCGGCCAAGGCGCCTGCAACTGAATTAGGATTGGATTTGGCGGAAACACGTAAGACTTCCATGGTGCGCTCCTTAGTTCATCGTTGACTTAATAATTTGTACCGATTCGCTAGTTCTACCTGTGAATCGGAGTGCCATGTGCCGGGCAGGTTTCCCACGGCAAGGGCCAGGCGTCAAGCCTGGAGAGCCGGCCCAGTGCAAATTGCTCGCCATGTTGACGAGATTGGCACTCACATTATAGGACGTCCGCCGAATTAGAATGTCAGAATCCACGGACAGAGGGTGGTCAGAGATCGGTCGTTGTTAGATTCACCACCTCCTGGAGATGAATAATCTGCTCGGTCAACCCGGTGGCCGCCTGTATCTCGATCAGCACCGCATTCACGGTCGCCGGCCCGCCGGCCACTTCGAACCGCGCCGGCATCCAATTGAGAAACCGCGTCACAATGATCTCCTGCTTCACCCCCAGAATGGAGTTCAGCGGACCGACCATGCCGACGTCGGTGATGAAGGCCGTGCCCGCCGGGAGCACGCGCGCATCCGCCGTGGCAACATGCGTGTGGGTGCCGATCACCGCGCTCACCTGGCCGTCGAGCATCCAGGCGATGGCGGCCTTTTCGCTGGTTGCCTCCGCATGGATATCTATCAGGATACAGGGTGTCCGTTGTCTCAGCAAGGGTACCAACGTTCTCGCTTGCTGGAAGGGATCATCGATGGGGTCCATGAAAATCCGTCCCATCAGGCTCACCACCGCCACCTCTACCCCGGCGGCGGAAAAGACGCCATAGCCGTGCCCCGGCACGCCGGGCGGATAATTCAACGGGCGCAACACTCGCGGATTGTCCTCCAGCAGCCGCACGGCTTCCTTTTTATTAAAGGTATGATTGCCCAGCGTGATCACCTGCACGCCGTAGGAGAAGATCTCCTCCGCGACATGCGGGGTGATGCCCATTCCCCCGGCGGCATTCTCCGCATTGGCGATGATCAAGTCCGGTTGGTGCGCCTCGCGCCAGCGCGGCAACACCTCCGCCAGCGCTTTGCGCCCGGGGCTGCCGACAATATCGCCGAAAAATAGTATGCGGACACGATGTTCGCGTGCTGGATACATAAGTCGCTCTTTTCTATTCCATGTTCCCGGGGATTTTCGTGCTCCCTCACCCCCAACCCCCGCTCCCAGGGGCGAGGGGAGAGTAGCGGTGCTGGAACCAACGCTAGTAACAATGCTATTCGACCAGGAGATGGCATTTACCTGCCGCCGCTGCCACGGTGCCACACAGCAATGGGCGCCGGCGAAAACCCGCCGGCGCCCGCACGATTCACTGCTGACTCCTCACGGCTTACTTGACTTGTTGCCACACCGCTTCTGCTTCCGTCACCAGGTCGCCGATCATCCGCAGCCCGCCTTCCCAGAAGCTGCGCTGGGAAATGTCGATGCCGGCGGTGGCCACGATCTCCGCCGGGCGCTTGGAGCCGCCGGCGCGCAACAGGTCGAGGTAGTGCGGCACGAAGGCCTGGCCGTCCTGCTGGTAGCGCGCGTAGAGCGCCATCACCAGCAACTGGCCGAAGGCGTAGGCGTAGACATAGAACGGTGTGTGGATGAAGTGCGGGATGTACATCCACCACACCTGGTGCCCCTCGCCCATCTCCACCGAGTCGCCGAACATCGCCTGCACGTTGCGCTGCCAGATGGCGTTGATCGCCTCGGTGGGCAACTCGCCTTGCGCACGGCGCGCGGCATGCACCTCCTGCTCGAAGCGATACATCGCCGTCTGCCGGAAGACGGTGGCGAAGATGTCCTCGATCTTGCCGGTGAGCAGCGAGAGTTGCTCCCGCGGCGACGTCACCTGCCCCAGCAGGCGATTGAAGGTGAGCATCTCGCCGAAAACGCTGGCGGTCTCCGCCGCGGCCAGCGAGGGGTAGTACTCCAGGAAGTGCTGGTCGGAGGCGAGCAGGTCGTGCACGCCGTGGCCCAACTCATGCGCCAGCGTCATCACGTCGCGCTTTTTCCCGAGGAAATTCGTCAGCACATACGGGTGCCAGTCCGGCGCGATGCCCGCGCAGAAGGCCCCGCCGCGTTTCCCCAGCCGCACTTCGGCATCGATCCAGCGCTCGTCAAAGAAGCGGCGCACCATGTCGCCCAGCAGCGGGGAGAAGTCGGTGTAGGCGCCCAGCACCGTCGCCTGCGCCGTCTCCCACGTCACGGCGCTCTCGTCCTCCAGGATGGGCGCATAGCGGTCGTAGTGGTAGAGCGTGTCCAGGCCGAGGATCTCCCGCTTGAGGCGGTAGTAGCGCGCAACGGTGTCGAAGTGGGCGACACAGGCATCGAGCATGGTGTGCACAGTCTCGGTATCAACTTCGTCGGCCAGGTGGCGGGCGGCTTCTGCGTGTTCAAAATGTGTGAGGCGGTCATCCACCGCTTTGTCATATATTAAGGTATTGGTGATGAAGGTGTAGAGGCGGCTCTTCTCCTGCAGCCCGGCGGTGATGCCGTCCGCCGCGGCGCGGCGCACCGTGCGGTCCGGCGAGTAGAGCCTGGCAAGGATCTCCGGCTCCGGCATCTCCAGCCGCTCGCCGTTCACGTCCATCGAGAAGACCGAGCCGTTGATGATCTCGTCGAAGAGGCGGCTGAAGGCCTCGTGGCTGGTGGTCGATTTCTCCAGCAGAATGCGCTCTTCCGCCTCACTCAGCCGGTGGGGCCGCGCCTCGCGCTCATGCTCCAGGTAGTGCCGGTACTCGGCGACGACGGGGTCCGCCAGCAATGCGGCAAAGCGGTCATCCGGGATCTCAATGAGCTCCAGTGTGAAGAAGAGCAGGTGCTGATGAATGGCCACCGCGCGCTCCTGCACCTGCTGCATCAGCGCCCCGTTGGCGGGGGTCAGTGTGTCGCCCGCGAAGTTCAACGAGGCAAAGGCGCCGGGAAACTGCTCGGCGCGTAAAATAGCCTCATACTCCTTGAGCGCCGTCCCGAACTCCGCCGGCGCCAGCCCACCCACCTTTGAGCGATACGCCTCCGCAAACCGCCGCGCCCGCGCCTCAATCTCGTCGAGATCCCGCCCGATCTTCGGGTCGTCGATCCCGCTGTACAAATCCGCCAAATTCCAGGTCACCTGTGGCGTCGTCATGCCTCACGCTCCTCTATCAAAATGCTGTGTTTGTTGATCAAGTTCAGCACAAGCGTGGGGATCTCCTGCCGGGATTCCGGACAAGGGAGCGCAGATGGGAACCGATTGCGCGGTGGTGTCCAGCAAAAAGGGATGCCTTACTCCTCGGGCCATCCCCCGGGAGGCGGTTTGAGTATCGACTTGATGAATTGCAAGTATTTCGGATCGTCATCATGAAAGATCGCCGGTCCTGCAAGCAAGAATGCGCGAGCTAATTCATCGGCGGCGCGTGTCATATTACCCAATTCGAACTGGCATTGTCCCAGACGCAGGTGCAGAAAGGAATTGCCTATGGCATCAGGGCAGTGCATGGCACACGATAGATTATCTCTCCCAGCCGCAAAATCGTCGGAGAGAAAGTTGGCATCGCCAATTGCCGCGAGAATCCAGGTTGCCGCTTCCCAATCGGTTTTCGGCTCCGGCAAGAGATCATACGCCAGCCAATACTGCGCTAAAGCCGCTGGATAGTTCTCGTTATGCGCATACTGGTCACCCTGTTCGCAAAGTGCCTTGATCTGATCGTAGATGCTATCGTTTAACTCCATTACCGCTTCCTCCTGGCTGGAATTATACCACACCTGCTCACCAGTAATGCCTCTTGGTCAGGTTTCGCTGCGATTCCCTTTCTGCTTGCCCCATGAGAGGACGCTTGCTATAATCGATCAACTCATCTGCGGCAGCCATACAACACGGGTTCATCGATCCCGTACGCTACCGCAATGCATGGAGGTAGCTCAATGATGGCGCGTTATTCTCGTGTGTTCCTGTGCAGCATGCTTTGCGTCCTGTTTGTGTTGATTACCGTTCCGGGATTTGCCGGGACGGGGCGGGGGGATTGGTGGATGTTCCACCACGACCCGCAGCATACCGGGCGCAGCGCATTCAGCGGTCCCACGGTCCCCGGGTTGCGCTGGGCGTTTTACGTCGGCGGTGGTTTTGTCTCCTCACCGGCCATCGGGGCGGATGGGACGATTTATCTCGGCGCGGAGGATGGCAAGCTCTACGCCGTGAATGCGGACGGCACGCAGCAGTGGGCGTTTGCGATGAATGATGCCGCCGATTACTCCTCACCGGCCATTGGGAGCGATGGGACGATCTACGTCGGATCGTTGGATTGCTGCTTGTATGCCGTGAATCCGGATGGCACGCAGCAGTGGCTCTTCCCAACCCTGGGGATCATCGAATCCTCGCCGGTCATCGGGGCGGACGGCACCATTTATATCGGCTCGAGCGATGGTCTGCTGTACGCTATCAATCCCGACGGCACGGAGAAATGGGCATTTACCGCCGGCGGCTCCATCGAATCCTTTCCAGCCCTCGGGACGGACGGCACCATTTATGTTGGCGCGGATGACGGCAAGCTGTATGCCATCAACCCGGACGGCACGCAGAAATGGGCATTTACTACCGGCGGCTATATCTGGTCGTCGCCGGCGGTCGGAACGGATGGGACGATCTATGTGGGGTCGGAGGACGGCAAGCTGTATGCCGTGAACGCCGATGGCACGCAGCAGTGGACGTTTGCCACCCAGAACGGCATCGAATCGTCGCCGGCGCTGGGCAGCGATGGTACCATTTATGTGGGGTCGGATGATGGCTGCCTGTATGCCATCAATGCGAATGGCACGCAGCAATGGGCCAGCACCCTCGGTGGGCGCGTGATCGCGTCCCCGGCAGTGGGGAATGACGGCACAGTGTATGTCGGCACCGAAAATGGCCGACTGTATGCCTTACAGCCCGATGGGACAGCCCTCTGGACCGTTCCTATCGGCAGCACGCTGTATTCCTCTCCCGCCATCGGGGCGGATGGCACCGTTTATACGGCGTCGGTCGACGGGAACCTCTGCGCCATCGAAAACGCCACTGCCCCCATGCTGGTCCTCACGAAATTCGCCGACCTGGACAACGCCCTTCCCGGCGATACGGTCACCTATACTATCAGCTATACCAATATCGGCACCGCGGCGAGCGGGGTGGTACTCACCGATGTCCTGCCGCCGCATGTCCACTATGTGACGGACAGCGCCACCGACAGTGTGAGTTACCAGGCGGGCACGCTAACCTGGATGTTGGATGACATTCCGGCGCTGGGCTCCGGGCAAGTGAGCTTCCAGGTCACCGTGGATGACGATGCCCCGGTCGGCCTGATTACCAACACGGCGGCCGTCGCCTGGGATGGCATGCCGGCGCCGGTGACGAGTAACCCGGCGACCGTTGCCGTGGCACTGCCGACGTACACCATCACTCCCGCAGCGGGGAACAACGGCGCCATCGACCCGGACACCGCGCAGCAGGTCACCGCCGGCGACAACCTCACCTTCACCGCCACCCCGGATGCCGGGTACACGGTGGACACCTGGCAGGTTGATGGCCAACCGGTGCAGACCGGCGGCATCACGTTCACGCTCACGGCCATCTCCGCCGATCACCAGGTGACGGTAACGTTCAAGGCGCTCACCTTCACCATCACCCCGTCGGTCCTCGGCTATGGGGCGGTCAGCCCGAATACGCCGCAGACGGTGAACTACGGCAGCACCCTCACCTTCACCGCGACCCCGAAGAGCGGGTATGTCGTGAAGAACTGGTCGCTGGATGGCAGCCCGGCCCAGACCGGCGGGGCGCAGTTCATGCTGACAGGGATTGCTGCCGCGCATACCGTGCAGGTGAGCTTTGCCAAATCCGTGGTCATCACCCCCTCTGCCGGGCCAAACGGCGCCATCAGCCCGAACACGGCGCAAGTGGTGCTTACCGGCGACAGCCTTACCTTCACCGCAACGCCCAATGCCGGCTACACCGTCGACAAGTGGAGCGTGGACGGCGTTACCAAGCAGACCAATGGAGAACAATTCACGCTGGCGAATATCTCCGCCAAGCACAGCGTGAAGGTGACGTTCGCGAAGACCTACCACCTCACGGCGATTGCGGATGCCAACGGACAGGTGACCCCCTGCACCTCGTGCAGCATCAAGGCCGGCAGCACCGTCACCTACACAGCCATCCCCTCAACCGGCTATGCGGTGGATCGCTGGCTGGTGGATGGTGTGCTGAAGCAGAAAGGCGGCGCCACCTTCAAGTTGTCAACTATTAAGGCCGACCACACCGTCGAGGTGTCATTCACCGTGGCGACCTTCATCGTCACCCCCAGCGCCGGCACCGGCGGCAAGGTCAGCCCGACTGTCACGACCATCGTCTGCTATGGCAACCAGCTCACCCTCACCGCCACCCCGAGCAGCGGCTACGCGGTGGGCGCCTGGACGGTGAATGGGGTGGTTGCCCAAAATGGCGGCGCGCAATTGACGCTAACCGGCATTATCGCCAACCTGAAGGTGCAGGTGACCTTTGTGAAATTGTATACCATCACGCCGCTGGCTGGCGTCAACGGCGCCATCTCCCCCGCGCTCGCGCAAACTGTGCCTGCCGGCGCCAGCCTCACCTTCACCGCCATGCCCACTGCCGGCTTCGCCGTCGACAAATGGTACGTGGACGGCGTCGCCAAGCAAACCGGCGGTCTCCAATTCACCCTGGCGAAAATCGCGGCGAAGCATAGTGTGAAGGTGACGTTCAAGTAGAGATGCAGGATGCAGGATGCACGGGTATGGCGCGGATGGCGTAACCTGGTAAGGGATTGCCCCCTTTCTCTCGAATGAGAGGAGGGGGCAATCTGCGTTAATGGGCGGGGCTACCGCCTACCTTCCAGACAAGAATCTCTTTCGGTCGCCTTACCACTTCCGCGTATCCACCGGCGGTGCGGCAGGTTCGGCCGACGTGGGTACGGGTACGGGCGCCGAGGCGGCAGGCAGGGGGACGGTAGTGGTGACGCCCAGGGTGCGCTGGCGGTAGGCGAGGTCGAGCTCTTCCAGCCAGCGGGTGTAGTCCATGCCGAGGGCGGGCACCTGGTAGTTGAACTTCTCGATGAGGCTCTGTGCCAGGCGGCGGGCGAATTCGACGCGCAGCGGCACCGGCAGGTCATTGCGGCGTTCGAGGAACTGCTGCACCATGCGGTATTCGACGCGGGTGAGGCGGGAGATCTGGCTGATCACCGTGGCGTCCAGCAGGCGAAAGACCACCGCCTCGCCCGCCTTCCGCCGCTTCTCTTCCTCGTGCCCATGGCGCACTACCACCGTGCCGGCGGCGCAATCCCCCAGCCGCTTATATTGGGCATGGATGAGCACCACGATGAAGCCCACCGCATACGTGATCGGGAGAAAGTCGGCGATGCGAATGAGGTTGCGGGTGACCACCGCACGGAAATCGACCGGATAGCCGGCATCCTTGATTACGCGCAGCCCCATCATCCGCTTGCCGGGCGTCTCGCCGTTCCACAGCGTCTCAAAGAGCACGAAATAGCCCCAGAAGACGAGGAAGGCCACCAGAATGCCCAGGCCCATCAGGATGCCGCGCTCCAACTCATTCGTGAAAAGCCGTTGCAGCAGAAAATAGCCGTATCCCAGCGGCAGGTAGAGGAGACCTTGCAGCAGCGTGTCGATCACCACCGCCACGCCGCGTGATCCGATCCCCGCCAGCTCATACCGAATCGCCACATGCTCCGGCGTCACCACCTCGAAGATTCGCGACATATCCTACCTCGCTTGTTTTTTATTATTTCACCGCAGAGACGCCGAGACGCAGAGGGAATGTGTGGGAGTTTGGGGGTATGGGAGTGTGGGAGTATTAGGCTCCCACTACTTCTCTATATAACTCCCTTGTTTTGCGCTCTGGCGTGATATCGATGAGTCCTGGGATAAGCATACATGGAATACAGGGGTTCGCGCAAACGCTGAAGGTCAAAAACTCCCACACTCCCATACCCCCCAAACTCCCACACTCCTAATAATTCAGCGTTTGTCACGATCTCCCTGCATGATGCTCCGGGTGTATGAGACCTCTGACATGCATTGCGGTGGCCTGGAGGCATAGTAATAGAGCGGTTTCTGTGCGGTAAACGTATGGGCAATCCGGATCGTGGGGTCGGGCAATTATTCCACAGTCTCGTTCGGCCTGGACCCGTCGTGAGCCTCTGGATCGACCGAGGCTCTCGACAGGCACCATTCGCATTTTCTATGGAGGTCAATATGGCAAATTGTTGGCGCATCGGCGTATTCGGGATGCTGGGGCTGTTGCTGTTGCTCTGTGGGTGTACGACAGGCGGGAATGTAGATGTCCCCAAAACGTTGACCTCTAATCAACTCATCGATCGGGGGCAAACCGAGCTGGAGAGCGTCGCGACCAATCCCTACATGAGCCAGACCAATGCCGACCGCATCCTGCGCGCCGCGGAGGTGGATTTCAACACCGCGCTGCAGAAAGACCAGAAAAACACCCAGGCGAAGATGGGGCTGGCGCTGGCCTGCACCTTCCAGGGCGTGTTTGATCTCGGCGTCGTGCTGCCCAGCAATATGGGGCAGATGCTGGTCAACCTGCTCACGCAGAAGCAATCCACGACCAGCAGCCCCATGGGCTTGCCCGCGCGGATGCTGCAAGCGGGGATGAAGGCCAGGGCGGCGAAGACGCGCAACTCGCTGCAGCAGTCGATGCAGCTGCAAATCGCCAGCACCACCCTGCCCAATCTCTCCCAGGTGCTCCCACTGTTCGCCGATGTGGAGAATGACGTGCGTAATGGGGCGAAATTGCAGTTGCGCATGTATATCAACGGGCAGATTCGCCTGGTGAAGTTCGACGTAGCAGATGTCCAGCTCACCAGCGCGTTCGGCAATCTCGTCGCCTCGCTGCTCAACCTGGCTGTCTGCTACAACCTGGATATGCCGGATGGCACCCCCGTTCGCCAACTGCCGATCGACTCGAACAGCAATAACATGCTGGAGGCGGAGGAATATCTCATTGCCGCACCCTTCCTCAATCGCCTGGTTTATACCAGCAGTATCGGCCCATCCGGCTGCCTGCTGTATCTGCATAACGCGGCCGTGGAGGCACAGGCAGGCTCGACCCTCAGCGGCCACACCATCGGCGTCAACGCGCTCATCGATGTCACCGACAGCACGGTGCAGCAGAATCTGAATAAGCTCGCCGGCTACGCGGGGCTCGCCGCGCAGGCCGCCCAGTCGCAGGTGCCCATCGGCGACGTCATGGGCGACGGCGTCTCCCGCACGCTGAACCTGCCCAACCTGCTGTATATCTCGTCCCTGCGCTCGCTGATGCCCACCTTCCCGAAGGACGACGATACCGCCACCGGCATCTGGCCCGACCCGACCTTCCACGGCATCATCACCCCGGGCATCCCGCAGGGCAGCCTCACCTTCACCTACCAGCAACTGCGGCTGGCCTTTAAATAGCGCCTGTCCCCAATGTGAGTTGCGCTCGGATGGGAAGTATAGGAGGTGTGGGAGGAACGGGATTTCAGCACATAATTCCCATTCTTCCCATATCTCCCAAATCCGAGCGTAAACCGCACGTGAGCCAGGATGGCCACTATGATGTTGGGTGTGGCCGCCGCACGGCATGGAGAATCCACAGCAGGATGACGGCGCCGACCACCGAGGCGATGAAGCCCCAGACGAGACCGCTATGCGGCAGGCGCAGCAAGGCGAAGAGCAGCCCACCGATAATCGACCCGACGATGCCGACCAGCACATCCGCCCAGAACCCCATGCGCGTCCGCGTGATCGACCCGGCGATCCAACCGATCAGCGCACCAATCAGGATCGTGACAATAATAAAGGCAATGATGCTTCCCCACACCCAGCCACCGACAGACGCAATCATCTCCATGAAACCTCTCCTTTTCGCGACACCTACTGTCAGCAGCATATCCAGCGCGCCGGTAGTCAATGCCGAACGTGTGCTCACCAATGGGAACATGTGTAGGCTGTTGGGATGCAGGATTCAGGATGCAAGGGCCTAAGCCGTAGGGGTAGCTATGATAATACTCAATGATCATCTCAAGTTCACGGATACCCCATAACACGACCGCTGCTTCACAGATGTTAAAGACACCTGCCGCCATAGATCCATGCATCCTGGATCCTGCATCCTGAATCCCCCATTGACAGCCCGAATGAACCCTCTATAATGAACTGCATTCACGTCAACCTAGAGGTAATGTCCATGGCAACCGCTCCGCTGCTCGGGTTGGTCCCGATCGGGAAATTTGTCTTTTCACATGAGGATGCGATGCGCTATAAGCGTCGCTTGCAGCAATTGCTCGACGCGCAGGGGGTCCGTTATGTCGACCTGGAGGGGGTGATCCCCGACGGCATGGTGCGCGCGCAGGAGCATGTGGCGCCGGTGGTGGCGCATCTGCGGCAACAGGGGATCGACTGCCTCTTCCTGCCGCACTGCAACTTCGGCACGGAAGGCGCCGCCGGCATGATTGCCCGGCAGCTCGACGTGCCCACCCTGCTCTGGGGACCGCGCGATGAGCAGCCGCTGCCGGACGGCGCGCGCCTGCGCGACTCGCTCTGCGGGCTGATGGCCACCAGCAAGGTGCTGCACACGCTGCGCGTGCCGTTCACCTACATCGAGAACTGCCGCCTCGAAGACGCCGCCCTCACCAGCGGGTTGGACCGCTTTCTCCGCGCCGCCCACGTCGCCAACGCCCTGCGCCGGGGCGTGCGCATCGGGCACATTGGCCAGCGCATCGACTTCTTCTGGACCACCATCGTCAACGAGGCGGAGCTGCTCGACCGCTTCCACATCGAAGTGTTGCCCATCGACATGGTCACCTTCATCCGCCACGTCCGCGCGCGCGCCGCGGAACACCAGGCGGCCTACCAGCGGGAAGTGGCGCAGATGCGCGCCACGATGGAGATCGTCGACCTCGACGATGACCAGCTCCGGCATATCCTCGCCGTGCGCGATCAGATGCTGGCGCTGGCGGCAGACCACGGGCTGGACGGGCTGGCTATCCAGGACTTCGACTCGCTGGTGGATGAGCTGGGCACCTACGGCTTCCTGGCCAATAGCATGGTGTCCGACACGCTGCCGGTGGCCTGCGAGTCCGACATTCACGGCGCCGTGAGCACCATCCTGCTCGACCGTGCGCTCTACAGCAAAGAACCGGTCTTCCTCACCGACGTCACTATCCGCCATCCGGAGGACGACAATGGTGTGCTGCTCTGGCACGCCGGCGCCCCGTTGCGCATGCGCCACCCGGAGCACCCCGTCCGCGTCGGCCACCACTGGATTCTCCCCAGCCCCGTCTCCGGCATGCCGCATTTCCCGCTGCACCCCGGCCCGCTCACCGTGGCGCGCTTCGATGGCCGCACCGGCGAATACGTGCTGGCCGTGGGCGAAGGCGCGTCGATGGACGGCCCGTTCACGCTGAACAACTACGTCTGGATGAAGGTCGACAACTGGCCCCGCTGGGAACGCACGCTCATCGAAGGCCCCTACATCCACCACACCGCCATGGCCTACGGCCACTACGCGGACGCATTGGCGGAGGCGTGCAAGTATGTGCCGGGGTTGGAGGCGGTGCGCTTGTAGCCTGGGAGCGCCGCCGTCCCGGCGGCGTGTGGATAAAGGAATGGTGCGTGAAAGGGCATGGCGCAAATGGTGTCGAATAGAGATCGAAACAAGGAGCATCATCATGGTCGAACCCGTGCGCAGCAACGAACACTATACCTATGCTGATCGCCTCACCTGGCCGGAAGATGAGCGCTGGGAGATTATCGATGGGGTGGCCTATGATATGACGCCGGCGCCACTGGTGCAGCATCAGGAGATTCTCGGGGAATTGCATTTGCAATTCGGCAATTTTCTCAGGGGCAAGCCGTGCCGCGTCTATCTCCCGCCGTTCGATGTGCGTTTGCCGAAGCCTGGCGAAACGCTGATGACCACCTCCACGGTGGTGCAGCCGGACCTGACTGTGGTGTGCGAACGGGAGAAAATGGAGGAGCGCGGCTGTGTAGGCAGCCCGACGCTGGTGGTGGAGATCCTTTCCCCGAGCACCGCGCGCAAAGATCTCCGTGTCAAATTCCTCAAATACGAGCAGGTCGGCGTGCCGGAATATTGGGTCGTCTTCTCGGAAGAGAAGATACTCGAAGTCTACACGCTGGGTGAAGACGGCCACTATGGCCCGCCCGCGGTGTATGTTGGCGGCGATCAGGTGCCGGTGGGGGTGCTGGCGGGGTTGGTGGTTGATCTGGGGCTGGTGTTTGGGGCGGAGGCATAGCTCCAAACGCTCGGCGTTACCCTGGCAGGCTTCTCGAATTCTTCAACCATAAAAACCTAAAACCCTAACAACCTAAAACCTTCACCATTCCGCCACAGGGGACTAGCCCCGCGGGGGCAAGTTTGGTATAGTGTCAGGGATGCTTCACCGGGTGGTGAGGCATCGTCCTTTCCACTATGGCTAAAATACTATACGAGAATTTTACCGAAGACGAAATCGCGGTGATTGGGCGGCTTGATCTGGCGCGGTTGCCGCGGCATATTGCCGTAATTATGGACGGCAACGGGCGCTGGGCCACGCAGCAGGGGTTGCCGCGGGTGTTCGGGCACCGGGCGGGGGTGGAGGGCGTGCGCGCCGCGTCCACCGCCTGCCGCAGCCTCGGCATCGAGTATCTGACGCTCTATTCGTTCTCCACGGAAAACTGGTCGCGCTCCGATAACGAAGTGGGGGCGTTGATGCACCTCATCGAAGAGCAGTTTCGCCTGGAGGTGGACGAGTTGAACGAGGAGAATGTGCGCGTGCTCCATCTCGGGCGCACTACCGGCCTGCCGGCCTCGCTGCAGCAGACCCTGCGCGACGCTGCCGTCCGCACGCAGCACAACACCGGGCTGAACCTGATTTTCGCCATCAATTACAGCGGGCGGGCGGAGGTGCTCGATGCCGTCCGTCAACTGGCGGCCGCCGCCGTGGCCGGCACCCTTGACCCGTTGGCGATTGATGAACATGATTTCGCCGCCGCGCTCTACCTGCCGGAGATGCCCGATCCCGACCTGCTCATCCGCACCGCGGGCGAGATGCGCGTGAGCAACTATCTGCTCTGGCAAATCGCCTACACGGAGTTCTGGTCGACGCCGGTGCTGTGGCCGGATTTCCGCGCCAGCCACCTGCTGGCCGCCATTGAGGATTACCAACATCGCCAACGGAAGTTCGGGGGGGTGGCATCCTGATGCTCCGTCAACGTCTCATCGCCGCTGCCGTCGGGTTGCCGATGCTCTTTGTCCTGCTTGCGCTGAACTGGTTCATTCGCGCGGAGGTCAGCCCGGCGCATTTCGCCTGGCTGCAGCCGATCCAGAACGATGACCTGCCGCTGCTCGCCATCACCCTCATCATCGCCGCGGCAGCCGGCTGGGAAGTGAGCCAGGTGGTGCGCCACCGCTACCCGCAGACCGGCAAGTGGAACGGGGTGTACGCGGCCACCGCGCTGCTCTTCTTCCTCCATGCCATCCGTCTGGCCCGTCCGGGCACCGGCATCCCCTCCATCCCGGTGAGCAGCGTGGGGCTGGTTATCGACTCGCTGGGTTCCACCGCCTGTGTGATGCTGCTCTTTCTCGCTGTGTGGGGCGATGTCGAACAGCGCGGGCGCATTGGCTGGCTCGAAAACCTCGTCGTGGTGCCTGCCGGCCTCTATATCAGCGCCACCCTGTGCACAGTGCTGCTGCTGGGCCAGACACCGCCGCACGAGATGGCCGTGCTGCTGCTCTTCGTCCTCGTCTTCGGCATGGACACCGCTGCATACTTCGGCGGCAAGCTGTTCGATGGGCCCAAGCTGGCTCCCAACATCAGCCCGAACAAGACCATTGCCGGCGCCCTGTGCGGCTTGCTTGCCGCCGTCGGGTTGGCGTTGGTGTTCAAGCTCATTCCTACCGAGCATCGGCAGGTCTGGTGGGCGACGATCCCGAACCTGGCCTGGTGGAAACTGGTAGTGCTGGGCATCGGTATCAGCGTCTTCGGACAGCTCGGTGACCTGCTGGAATCCGCATTCAAACGGTGGGGCGGTGTGAAAGACTCCGGCTCAGTGATCCCCGGTCACGGCGGCTTCCTCGACCGCTTCGACAGCCTTTTCCTGGCCGCGCCGGTATGTTATTTGCTGCTGCGGCTCTTCCTGTAGCTCCGGTGGCTGCCACCGCGGTAGTGCGCACTGCGTTCATGGGAACAAGTTGGCGATTGGCACATCGGATTGATCGAGAGTGCCGGGTCAAGGCTGCCACCGCGTTGATCCGCCCTCCCGAGCCTGATTATGCACCCGGTTCTCTCATCAGGCTCCGCAGGAGCGTCGCCCTCCCGACTGCGCGTTTATTTTACTGGTCGCAAAGACGCGGTGGCAGCCTTGACCGAGCGCTCTTCATCAATCCGGAATGCAGGTCGCTGCCCGTTCTTCGCGATCTCAGACAGGCTCTGCCGCGAAGGCAGCCACCGATACCCGGGCAGCCACCGGGGGTTGCTTTGATATTTTTTCAACCTGTTGTCACTTTTCCAAAATCTATGGTATAGTCGTAAATGGTGCCGGCGAAAAACCGTTGGGGGTTTGATGGCCGGCCTGATTGCAGCCTTCATTAATGTTGGCCTCTTGGAGGACGAATATCGATGCGCCCACCCAAACAGGCTTCTGCAGTTCGATGGATAATCTTTGCCGTGCTGGTACTCAGCCTGGTTTCGCAGTCGGTAATCTTCGGCGCCCCCCGCGCTTCCCGGCGCAATCAACTTCAGCATCGCAAAGCGAACCTGCAAACCAAGATCCGCCACGTCCGGAGTCAGATCCGGAAGACGGAAATCAAAATGCGCCAGACCACCAGCCAGTTGCGTGAGGCGGAGCGCCGCACGCGCATCGCGCGCGGGTTGCTCCAATATGAAGTCATTCGCTATGAGCGCTCGAAGATCGAGCTGCATCGCGCCACGCTGGCGTTGAAAGATGCCAAAGCGGACTACGCCAATGCGCAGAATGATGCGAAGCAACACGTGGTGGCGATGTATGAGCGTGGTGACAAAGGCTATACCGACCTGCTGGTGACCTCCAAGGATTACGGCGAGGCGCTTCAGCGCGCGCAGCTCGCCCGCTACCTGATGCTGCAGGATAACGGCGTGCTGGATGATCTCAAGGCGCGCAAAGAGAAAGTGTCGCATTACCAGAGTGCGGTGCGATCGAAGACGGCCGAAGTGGCGGCGCACAAAGAGCAGGTGGCCTATATCCATGAGCAGGCCAATCGGCTCCGCCTGCGCAAAGCCACGGAAGTGAGCAGCGTGGCCCGCGAACGCGACGGGCTGGCCGCCGAACTCGATGCTCTGGAGCGCGACTCGGCCTCCGTCTCCGCCATGTTGCGGCGCATGCAATCGTCCGTGGCCGGCCATCACCGCTTCAACACGGTGTACCATGGCACGCTGGGCGGGTTATGGCCGGTGCGCGGTGCGCGCATCACGTCCGGCTTCGGTTATCGCGTCCATCCGGTCACCGGCGTCCGGCGCCTGCACACTGGCGTGGATCTTGCCGCGCCCATGGGCACGCCCATCGTCTCCACCGGCGGCGGCGAGGTCATCTATGCCGGCTGGCGCGGCGGGTACGGCAACGCGGTGATCATTGACCACGGCAAAGGCCGCGCCACGTTGTATGGCCATATGTCCGCCGTGCTGGTTCATGCCGGCCAGGTGGTCGCCCGCGGCCAGCAGATCGGGCGCGTCGGCTCCACCGGCATGTCCACCGGCCCGCACTGCCACTACGAGCTGCGCATCAACGGCAAGCCGGTGTCGCCGTTCTGAACTCTTAGTCCAATGTCTGAAGTCCAAGGTCCAAAGTCGCCAGTGACGGCTTTGGACCTTTTTGATTGGTTGGGGGCTGCCTTCGCGGCAGAGCCGGCAAATTTCAATTGGAAAAGGCACCAATTGGCACCCTGGTCTGTACGAGAGCGCCCGGTTAAGGCTGCCCCCGCGTTATCCGACCGGGTGCATACGCGGGGACAGCCCAGACTGAGCACTGGTTACCACACGGATACCATTTCGCGACGTGCTGCTGGTCACAAGCGCGAGCGTTGCCGCGGGGGCAGTCCCCCAGCCCCTGTCTTATCGGGAGGGCGACGCTCCCGCGGAGCCAGATTATGCACCCGGCTCTCACATCAGGCTCGGTGGGAGCCTCGCCCTCCCGATGATGTAAGATCACCAGGATCGTATGCGTTGGTGACCATGAATCGCAAAGTCCGGACACCGACAGGTCAGCGATCACAGGAACGCCACGGCGGGACGTTCCCTACCCCAACACGTAACCGAATATCCATCTTTGCCTTTTTGTGTCTTTTGTGCCCTTTTGCGGCTATGAAAACAAAAACAGACCGGGCGGTGCTTCACCGCCCGGTCTGTCAAGTTCACGCGAAAGCAACGGTTACTGCAGGATGACAACCTTCACCGTGCGGCGGCCCCAGTTCAGGGCTTCACGCCGGCTGGAGTAGCAGAGGTCGATGCGGTTGCCCCGGATGGCGCTGCCCGTGTCGCCGGCTATCGCCGGGCCGTAGCCATCGACGTAGACGCGGGTGCCCAGCGGGATGACGCGCGGATCAACGGCGATGACGCCTTTGACCGCCGGCAGGCCGATGGCCGTGCGCCCGCTGGCGAAGGGGCCGCAACTGTGCGGACCGGGATCATAGGCGGTCGCCACCATGGTCAACACCCGGCGTCCGGAGATGCCGGCGCGCGACGGGAGTTTCCCACGCACCACGATGGTCGGTTTCGGGCGGGCGATGGTGTGCTTGCTCTGCACCCATTCCACCGTCAGCACGCCGTCTTTTTTCCACCGGCAGCGCGTCTGCACCGCGGTGCCGGGATGCCCTTCGCGAATCACCACGGGCTGTTCCGTCATGCGCCGGTCCCAGCGTGTGATCACCGGCGGCGCAATCGTGATGCGCTCGTGCGTCTCCTCATAGGTCACCCGATGGACGGTCACGGTCATCCCATCAACCACCGGTGCCGACGTGGCCGGCTCGCACAGGTCATGATCATTGAGCACGATCTTCTCCTGGTGGAGCAGCGTCTGCACCGTCTCCTTTTGTGTGGCCACCTGGCGCACCGTGCCATCCACGCGCAACGTCACCATTTTTGTCGTTGCGGTGGAGGGTTTGGTATCTTGTGCGGTTAAGGTGAAGGTGGTTCCGAATATGAGTAACAGTGAAAAAACAGATATTCGCTGTATGTGCTGATGCCATACCCCGGCATCATGTTGGTGCGTCCTCACTGGACGCGAGCCTCTCTGGCTCATCGCGTATCTCCCCTCTCGATAAGGATCTGGGTGTTGCGCGTGGCGCTGAGCGGGCGGTAATGTGTGTAATGAAATACTTCTGCTACCGCTACTGCAACTATTTGTGATCGATGCTCACAAACACTATTGAGGAGGTATAGTAATGCCTCCTCAGGCCGTAATGAGTGGAGTATAGCAACAGACAGCATTGTTGTCAAGCCGATGAACCTGCCGGTCACACCGCTGAGCGTGTCTGTCAGGATCTTCCGACATCAAATGATCCATCGCCCTGTTGGGTCATCGTCTTACCCAATGGTCGGCGAAAACGGGGAACAACTTGGTCATGATTACCGTGCTGGGCATTTCCGGGAGCATGCGATACCCGAGCCATACCCATACCTTGCTGGATATTGCCCTGGCCGCGGCACGCGACAGCGGCGCTCGCGTGGAGTTGCTGGATCTCCGCACGCTCGATCTCCCGATCTATACCCCCGGCCTCAGCAGCATGCCGCCAGTGGTGACCGAAATCCGCGATATGGTGAATGACGCGCACGCCTATATCATCGGCACCCCGGAATACCACGGTAACCTCAGCGGGGCGCTGAAGAACCTCTTCGATTATCTCTATCCGGAGGTCAACGGAAAACTCTTCGGCTGCGTGGTGGCCACCGGGAACGACGTCGGCACCACCTCGCTGGTCGCCCTGCGCGAGATCATCGCCTCGCTGCATGCCTGGGTACTGCCGTACGGAGTCATCGCCGCCTTACCCGATTTCGATACCGCCGGCCACCTGACGAACAATCGTATTCGCGACCGCCTCCTCCGCCTGGGGCGCGACGTCACCATCTACGGCAACCTCCTCTTCGAACGCTACGCGCGTGACAGCATCCTCGGCGGCGGCCCGAACCTCGGCTTCGCGCCGTGGCATGCGCGGGAATAATGGGATGAGGTGTGGGAGTTTGGGAGTATGGGGGTGTGGGAGTAACTGTCGATGGAAGTGAGTCTGTTATTTCATCGAGACTCAGGAAACCCATCAGCCTGCATTCGCCATTACCATCCGCGGCAGTTATCTGGTAATTCCGGATAAGTGTTGATTCGAATATGGGTGTCACGCAAAGGCGCAAAGACGCAAAAATGGACTGCGGTTACGCTTTACAGTACTTGCATCCTGCATCCTGTATCCTGAATCCATTGTGTATCCACTTGACGTTTCGGCGAAAAGCGGGTATTTCTCAAGTATGGTCTCCGATATACAGCATCGAATTCGCCGGTTGCTGGGTGCCGTGATTGTGGTCTTCGTCGGATTGCTCGTCTGGCAATCGTACTGGCACCTGGTGAAAAGCGATTGGCTCTTCGCACAGCAGACGAATCGCCGGTTGTCACGCGTGGAGCGCAATACCCCGCGCGGTGCGATTCTCGACCGCAATGGCAACCGGTTAGCCTGGACCGAGGGCAATACACGCCGGTACGCCGACGCGCGCGCCACAGCGGATGTGCTTGGCTACCTGGACCCGGTCTACGGGCGCACCGGCGTGGAAGGCGAGTTCAACCTGGAACTGGCGGGCATCTCGCGCAAATTCACCGCCAATGAGTTGCACCGCATCATGGCCAACGAGCAGCCGCGCGGCAACGACGTGGTGCTCACCCTCGATCTGCGCCTGCAGCAGGAGGCGGCCCTGGCGCTGGGCCAGCGCAAAGGCGCGGTGGCGGTGCTCGATCCGGCCACCGGCGCCATCCTGGCGCTGGCCACGTACCCGACCTTCAACCCGGAGACGCTCCGCGATGAGTTCAAGACGTTGAGCAAGGAGGAGGACGGCCCGCTGCGCAACCGCGCCGTGCAGGACCTCTACCCCGCCGGCTCCACGATGAAAGTGGTGACGGCCTCCGCGGCGCTGATGAACGGCGTCGATCCCGCCACGCGCTACACCTGCACCGGGCATACGCGCGCCTACAACGTCAACATCACCGATTTCCACGGCGAGCGCCACGGCTCCGTCGATATGACGAAGGCGCTGGTCTACTCGTGCAACAACTACTTCGCACACACCGCCGCCGAGTTGTCACAGCAAGCCTTCTTCACCACGGCGGAGAATTTCGGCCTGGGCGAGCGCTGGTGGCAGACGAAGCTCCCCGACCCGCGCATGCTGCCGTTGAGCATCGCGAAAAGCTCGCTGGCGCCGGACATGCACGCGGAGATCTCGCAGGGCGAGCGCGCGCACATGGGCTTCGGGCAATCCACCGTGGTGGTCACCCCGCTGCAGATGGCCATGGTGAGCGCGGCCATCGCCAACGGCGGCAAGCTGATGACCCCCTACCTGGTGCGCGAGGTGCGCAAAGGCGGCACGCCGCAGGCGCTCACCACCTTCACCTCCGCGCCCATGGGCTACCCGGTAAGCCAGGAGGTGGCGGGCCAGGTGACGGAGATGATGCGGCAAGTGGTACTGCACGGCACCGGCACCGGCGCGAACCTGCACGACCTCACCGTCTACGGCAAAACCGGCACCGCGGAGCAGGAAATCGACGGCACACGCGTGGAGCACGCGTGGTTCATGGGCTTCGCCGAGCGCGAGCACACCGGCGCCACCGAGCGCATCGCCTTCGCCGTGCTCATCGAGCGCGGCGGCACCGGTGGCCGCATCGCCGTCCCCGTCGCCCGGCAATTGCTGGAGCGGTGGGCGAAGCTGTAGTCGATTTTTTTCACCGCGGAGACGCAGAGACGCTGAGGGAGCGCAGAAGAGAACGGAAGATGCACCAGTTTTGGGGACTGACATCGAAACTCCAGTTGTTGGGAAATGCTGCCGGTTGTCAATGAAATGATCGGTTGAGAGCCATACGGAGTTTCGGTGTCTGTCCCCAAAACTCTATAAGAGATCCGGGCTCACAATACGGTTGTTTATGAAACCGGAGCTTAAAATAGGGTATCGGGGACAGACACCGAAACTCCCTCAATCCTTCACCGGTCAGCGATGTCGCGCCCGGCAGTATATCCAAAAGCTTCGAGTTTCGATGTCAGTCCCCGATACCAGTGCATCTCTCGCCGACCAGAGCGTTTTGTGTTTATAAGACACCGAACGGTGAGCTCCCCTGAATTCATGCTCATACTCTTACTCATGCTCATGCTCGATAAGCTTTTTAGCATTTGGTTTTTGAGCATGAGTAAGAGCATGAGCATGAGTATGAAACCGCCCCTCGTTGCTTGACAGATACGTGCATCTCCTCCACACTAAAGGGGAGGCGCGCTTGCCGTGGTGGCGGGCGATGATGTGGCAGAAGGCGATATGGCACTCTCTCGATCGAAGCGAATTGAAAAGTGGCTGATCTTCGCGGATATCCTCATCCTGCTGGGCTCGATGGCGGCCAGCGCGTGCCTGCCGCCGCAGTTCATGAAGACGCTGGCATGGGTGATGTGCATCGCGTGGTTCATCGGCCTCATCGCCGTCGGCGGGCAGAACTCTACCTACCTGCGCCCGCGCCGCCGCATCTTCGTCTCCATGGCGCTGTCGCTGGGTTGCGCCCTGCTGGCGGGCCTGTTCTGGACGGGCAACGGGCACGCGTGGTATCTCAAAGGCGGCATGCACTACCTGGTGGTGCTCGCCGTGTCCGGCACGCTGGTGCGGCTGGTGCTCGCGCATTTCGTGCAGCGGCCCGCCATGCAACTGGTGCCCATCCGTCTGCCCAGAGCCTTCTTCCCGCTGCTGGACGAGATCGCGCGGAATGCGCCGGTGTACGTGGAGCCGATGCAGGACGACCCTGCCGCGCCGCTGCCGAAACGGCGCCCGGGCTACCCCATCTTCATGGCCGTCACCGATTCCCGATTGCGTGAGACGGATTTCAACGTGCTCTTCCCGCTCTACGCGCAGATCGAGGTGGTGGATATCTGCGAGCTGTATGAGACGCTGCTCGGTAAGATCGCCATCATCGAGACACCAAAAGGCTGGATGATGCCCTCCGCCCTGCGTGTGCCGTCGCCGATGCAGGACGTCATCAAGCGCATCCGCGACGTGTTGTTCGTGCTGCTCACGCTGCCCATCACGCTGCCGATTATCGCCGCCTCTGCACTGGCTATCAAGCTCACCTCGCCCGGCCCGGTCTTCTTCGTGCAGGAGCGGGTGGGGCAATACGGCAAACCGTTCCGGTTGGTGAAGCTGCGCACCATGGTCACCAACGCGGAGGCCTTCGGCCCGCAGTGGTCAGGCGCCCGCGACAACCGCGTCACCCCGCTGGGCCGCTTCTTGCGCGCCTCGGCGTTCGATGAGCTGCCACAGTTCTGGAATATCCTGCGCGGCGAGATGAGCCTGGTCGGCCCGCGCCCGGAGCTCCCGGAGATCGTGCAGCGCCTGGAGGCACAGATCCCCTTCTATGACTCACGCCTGCTGGTGTTGCCCGGCCTCACCGGCTGGGCGCAGTTGCACCAGGGCGGCGATGTCACGCTGGAGGACGTCGCCAACAAGCTGCGCTATGACCTTTTCTACCTCAAATACGGCTCTCCCCTCACCGACCTGCGCATCCTCCTCAACACCGCGCAGATGCTCCTCCACCTCGCCAAACCCGCCCCCAAGGCCAAACCGGTGGCGACGCCGGTGAAGTCGGAAGTCTAATTTGTGTGGGAGTATGGGGGTGTGGGAGTGTGGGAGTATTGGACGGGCATTGTTAGCAAGATATGCTCTGGGCGGCGAGAGATGCACCGGTTTCGGGGACTGACATCGAAACTCCACCTTTCGTGGAAGTAGACCGCTCTCACACCTGATACAGCTCATCCACCATAGGGAGTTTCGGTGTCTGTCCCCGAAACCCTATGTGCGCTCTGTTTACGAAATACGATCCGTTTACGAAGCCGGTAATTATAATCTCCGGTTTCATATACGACCGTATTTCGGGGACAGACACCGAAACTCCCTCCCACATGGTAAGCTGTAACATATTTGGCATCCACTTGCTTCCATGGCAACCGGAGTTTCGATGTCAGTCCCCGAAATACTCTCCAATCCTCTCAGCGTTACCTCCGCGTCTCTGCGCCTCTGCGGTGAAAGAATAAAAACAATCACGCCTGCCCGGGCGCAAGCCGCGTGTGGGTTTGCAGCCAGCGCATGATGGAGCCGCGGGTGACGATGCCTTCTACGTGGCGGTTTTCGGTGACCAGCACACCGTCATCGGTGCTTTGCGACAGGCGGTTGGCGGCGTCCCAGGCATCGTTTTCCGGGTGCAGCACCTGCGCCTCCTGCATGGGATGCACGATCTCGCTCACCAGCGTGGTGCCCCACTGCTCCCGCGGCACCGCGCGGACGTCATCCACATTCACCGTCCCGAGCAGTTCGCCGTTCTGTTCCACGGGCAGCGTGGACGGGCTTTCGCGCAGGAAATACTCGGTGACCAGATGGTCCACGCTGATATTCGCCGGCACCATAATCACCGAGGGGTTCATGATGTTCTCCACCGGGATGTGGCGCAGCGCCTCGCGGATCACCACCTGCTGATAGCTGCTGCGTGCCGCGGAGAAGAGGAACCACCCGATGAGCGCCAGCCAGAGGCCGTTGCTGATATATCCGCGCAGCGGGGGGTAAAATACGCTGAGCACACCGAACGCGATGAACGCGAGGCCAAAGGCCTGGCCGGTGATGGAGGCGATCTGCGTCGCGCGCACCAGGTTGCCGGTAGCTCCCCAGAGGATCGCGCGGAACACCCGCCCGCCATCCATCGGGAAACCGGGCAGCAAATTGAAGACCGCGAGCACAATGTTGATGATCCCCAGGTAGCCAAAGGCGTAGACCAACAGAATCGAGCCGAAACCGCGGGTAATCCACACCAGGCCGAAGAAAAACAGGCCGATGATGATGCTGGCGATCGGCCCAACAATCGCCATCTTGAACTCATCCCACGCGGTAGGCGGTTCGTCTTCCATCTGCGCGGCCCCACCAAGGAGGAACAGCGTGATATTGTTGATGGGGATGCCGTTTTTCCGTGCCACCACAGCGTGCGAGAGCTCATGCCCAAGCACGGACGCAAAAAAGAGCACGGCCGTGAGCACGGCGACCACCCAGTACCAGATGGGGGCAATGTGATACTTCGATACTGACGGTAAATACGGAAATTGGCTGGCCAGCAAAAAGACCAGCAGGCCGAAGATGATAAACCAGCTATAGTCAACCCGGATGGTGATGCCACCAATCGTTCCGAGTTTAAAACCTCTGCCGAATAACATGTCTGCAACCCTTCCGTTTCGCAATGTGTGGGGGTATGGGAGTGTGGGGGTATGGGAGTATCTAACGGCGTTAACGCAAATTCTTACTCTTACTCTTACTCTTTCTCTTACTCCCCCAAAACAGCCGCATCCTGTAGGCTGATGGTTGAACAGTCACAGGACTAGTTTTTTCGAGAAAGAGAAAGAGTCAGAGTAAGATAGCGATGGTTGTAACAAAACACCTCTGGCGCTACTCCCACACTCCCATACCCCCACACTCCCACACTATGAATGCCGCCCCGGCTGGCGACTGGCGACCAGCGTGGAGAGCGATCGCTCCAGCTCTTCCAGCTTGGTGATGTGCCGCATATTATCGTGCCAGGCTTTCAGCGCCGCCATGTCCTCCGGGGGCAGATCCCAGTTGGCCTCGCTGACCGCGACCTCCGGGTCTACCAGCAGCCGATGGCGGAACACCGGATCGCTGATGGCCCGGCGCATTAGAGTGTCGAGAGTGACCTTTTCCATAAAATCCTCCCAATAATGCCATCATGGAGATTTCCATCGACGGCTATCCGGAAACGGTGGGAACGACACAACTCATCTATACGGGTTGCGTTAACTGATGCGCCTACCTCCGCCACGCCGTTTACGGCGTGGCGGAGCCGGCTGCGTGGGAACGCCCAAAATCCGCCGCTGTGCAAGATTTCGCACAGCGATGGTGGGAGATTAGCCACAATCCTGCGCTCTTCCGCGGCATACTTTTGTCAGGGCATGGATGCTCGCCAATATACGCCTATCGTCTCGCCGGAGTTCATCACCCCGACGAATCCTCTCCTACTGACCGAGGGCGCAGCATGCTTCTCTTGCCTGCGGAAGAGACGAGGGAAGCATCTTTGCACGAGATCCAGGATGCAGGATTCACGCTATAGCACACACCGGTATGGCCTTTGTACATCTCCTAACTTCCCACACAAGAGCGAAAAGCCAGAATGTGTCGTCTCAACCTGCTCTGCCATGCCGTTTACGGCGTGGCGGAGGTGGACGCACCAGTTAACACAACCCATAGAGACACAGAGACCATGCGCACGGTAACGGAATAGGCTTGCATCCTGAATCCTGCATCCTGAATCCACATATTGACTTCCCGCTTTCGCCTCTGCGATACTGTGAGATAAATCACAATAACGATGCTTAATCTGGAAGCAGTCATTTGGCGGAAAGATCCGACACGACACTGTCCGCCCGCTGAATCATTTATCCGGGTTCCCGTGTCAAATACCTGGGTATGCTCCTTACCGGTATTGGTTTAAAACACGAACGGTCTCAGCCCTATGTTGAACTATCGTCATATCATCTGGGATTGGAACGGCACATTATTCGATGATGCCTGGCTTTCCGTCGAACTCATCAATGCGATCCTGCGCAAGCGCCAGTTGCCGCCGGTCGATGCGCAACGCTACCAGCAGGATTTCGATTTTCCCATTCGGGAATATTATCGCCGGGTTGGCTTTGATTTCGCCAAAGAGCCATACGAAGCACTGGCGGCGGAATTTATCGCGGCGTATGACCGGCGCAACGTCGAATGCGGGCTGCAGCCGCACGCGGACGAGGTGGTGCATCGGTTCGCGGACGGCGGGTATGCGCAAACTATCCTTTCGGCCACCGAGCAGACACGACTGGAGACGATGGTCGCCCGCTTCCCGGCACTGCGCAGCCACTTTGCGCGCCTCGTGGGCCTGGACGATTTTTATGCGGCCAGTAAGGTCGACAATGGCAAACGACTCATCGCGGAGCTGGCACTGGCGCCGCAGGAAGTCGTGTTGATCGGGGATACCACGCATGATTTCGCGGTGGCCCGCGCCATGGGCATCGACTGTATCCTGGTGCCCAGCGGTCACCATCCCCGCGAGAAACTCGCGCAATGCGATGCCCGGCTGGTGAATTCCCTCGCGGAGTTGCTGTGCTTCGCCACGCCGTGAAGGGCATGGCTACCAAATCAAGCCGGGTGACCCCGGCTACCCACGACAGAGTGAGCGCGCTTCAGCGTGCTTGATCCAGTAGCCATGCCGTTTACGGCGTGGCGAAGCTTATGGAGCACTGAATGGCATCCATTGCGTTCAATGAGATGGCCCGCCGGTATGATAAAACGCGCACGCTCGACCCGCGTTCGTTTTCCGCGGCGCTGGACTATCTCGTTGGACAGTTTCCTCCAACACAATATCCGCAACTCTTCGAACCGGGCATCGGCACCGGGCGCATCGCCATTCCGTTGGCGGAGCGCGGATATCGGGTCACCGGGGTGGATATCGCGGAGGACATGCTGGCGGTGCTGGCAGAGCGCGTGCATCGCCATGAGGCGCAGGTGCCCATCTCCTGGTTCCTGGCGGATGCCACGCGCGTGCCGTTCCCAGATGCCGTGTTCGACATGGCCGTGGTGGTGAACCTCTTTCACCTCGTGCGCAACTGGCGCAGCGCGGTCGACGAACTGCTGCGCGTGCTGCACCGGAATGCCCCCATCATCCTCATCCGCACGCGGGGCAGCCTCTGCATCCCCGGCTTGTTCCGCCGCTACAAAGAGATCTGCGCGCGCTTCGGCGTGCCCATCAGCCACCCCGGCTCCAGCAGCATCGAGGAAGTGGTCGGCTATTGCACCGCCCTCGGCTACCGGGCGGAGCGCATCCGCGACCGCTGGAAATGGGTGACCTACGTGCGGCTGGACGAAGCGCTCCGCGAACTGCGCCTGCGCACCTTCTGGTTCTCCACCATCCCCCCGGATGACATCCACGCCAACGCCGTCGGCGCCCTGGAATTCGAACTCCTGAAAGAGTTCGGCTGCCTCACCGCCGAAGTCGAAGTGCGCTCGGAAATCTCTTTCGTCATCTTGCGGAAGGAAGCCGGTGCCGCGTAGCGAAAGTGAGCAGTAAGCGGTAAGCAATCAGCAGTGAGTAGAGCCGTCGACGAAATGAGTGCCGGTCAACTATTCCGCATTCCGCAATCCGCAATCCGCATTCCCAAGGGGGGAGCACCTATGACCCCGAGAGCGAAATGGCAGGCATTTTTGCATGGTGAAGACGTGGGGCCGATGGTCGCGCCGCTGGTGGACGACTGGAGCCTGGACATGCCGTACTACTGGCCGTACGAGGAGCCGGACCCCTATCCGCCCGGGCACCCGCAGCACGGCTTCAGCCAGCAGATGGCGATGGCGGCGATCTGCGGGTATGATCCGCTGTATTACGTCGGCCCGCCGTTCGTGCAGATCGACCCGGTGGAACCGATAGTCACCGAGTACGAGGAAGGCGGCAAAACGCACATCGAGACGCGCACGGCCACGCCGTACGGCGAGCTGCGGTCAGTGGTCAAAATGGACAAGATCCCCTACACCGTGAAGCCGGAAATCGAGACCGAGGACGACTATCGCAAGAGCCTGTGGCTCATCGAGAAGAGCGGGCAGATCGATGCGGAAGAGTCCATCCGCCGCGGGAAGGAACTGCTGGCGCCGATGGGAGAGAAAGGCGTGGTGGGCACCTGGTGGGGCGCCCCCGGCGTGCGCGGGGTCACGCGCGAAGACCTCTTCTGCCATCTCGTCGACTTTCCGGAGCTCTTCCGCGAATCGATAGAAGCGCAGTTCGCGGTGGATTTCAACAAGCTCGAGATCCTGCGCGCCATGGGTTTTGACTACCTCTTCTACTGCGTGGACGGCACCGAGTGGATCTCCCCCGATTACTTCGCGGAGTTCGTCGCGCCGTATACCGAGCGTACCTTCGCCCGCTGGCGCGAACTCGGCGGCTTCATCGTCTGGCACAGTTGCGGCCACATCACGCGCTTCGTCGAGCTCGGTTACTACAACCGCTTCCTGCCCGAGATATTCGAGACGATGAGCCAGCCGCCCTTCGGCGTGCTGCCCTCCCTGCGCTGGGGCCGCGAGCGCCTGGACCCGCGCATCGCCACCAAGGGCAACATCGACCTGCAGCTCATCCACGACGGCCCGGTGGAGGCCATCCGCGACGAAGTGCGCCGCGTGAAAGCCGAAACCGCCGGCTGGCGCCACATCATCGGCGCCAGCGACGACATCCTCACCGGCACCCCGCTGGCGCACATGCGGGCGTTTGTGGAGGAGGCGCGGAAAATGATTTCAATCGAGTCAATCGAGTCAATCGAGTCAGACGTGATGGATTGAATTTGGTGAAATTAGTTTTGACCGGCTCAATATATGGTCATCCGTTGATTCAAAGGAGCCCTCACCATGAAAATCATCGCCTTCAACGGCAGCCCGCGTAAAAAATGGAACACTGCAACCCTGCTGCAGCACGCCTTGCAAGGCGCGGCGGCGCAAGGAGCGGAAACCGAGCTCATCCACCTCTATGACCTGACGTATACCGGGTGCACGAGTTGTTTCGCCTGCAAACGTAAAGGCGGCAAGAGCTATGCGCGCTGCGCCGTGCAGGATGGTCTGGCGCAGCCCCTCGCCCGCGCGGTGGAGGTGGATGCCATCCTCATTGGCTCGCCCATTTACATCGGCGCGGCCACCGGGATGATGCAAGCATTTCTCGAACGGCTCCTCTTCCCCTTCATCGCCTATGATGCCGCCCACTCGTCGCTCTGCCCGCGCCCCATCCGCACTGGAGGTATCTACACCTTCGGCGCCGATGACGCGCGCATTCAGCAGATGGGCTTCGACCAGCCGATCACCGTGCACGAGCGTGTGTTCACGCGCATCTTCGGCTCCTTTGAGCGCCTGCTGGTGACGGACACCTATCAGTTCGATGATTACGCGAAGTACGAAGCCTCCGGCATGGATGTCGCGCAGAAGACACAACGGCGGCAGGAAGTGTTCCCGCAGGATTGCCGGAAAGCGTTCGAACTGGGCGCGCGGCTGTGCCAACCGATGGGGTGATACGCCTTCCGTGGAACATTTTCGCTCCCGATCCCGTCCAATGATATACTGCTGGACGTGCGGGCTCCTCGCGTCCCATACAGGAGGTAACCCATGAATGCTCCCGGTCTGCGCTGTCTGCTCCTCTGCGTGTTGCTGCTCCCTGGCATGATGGCGTGGGGGCAGCCGCCCTCTCCGCATTTCCGCGATACGGTGTTGCCCACCCCGCCGCAACAGCATGCGCCGTGGGTCGCGCCGAAGAGCGCGCTGCCGGCGTCATTTGTCTCCAGTGTGGCTATTCTCTTCGCACAAGGCCTGGCCGACCCGCGCGGGTGCGCCTACCGTACTATCGAGGTGAGCACCGGCTCCTGCTGGGAAGGCGATGCCGGCGTGGTGAAGACGCACGGCTGGGTGTTGCCGGCGGCGGAGGGCGCGGCGGAACAATACGCCGTGTGCTGGAACGGCCTGGTCTACCCGGTGGTGACGGTGGGCGACGCCGCCGATGCGCGGGCGGATGGGCTGGCCATGGCCCGCGCCGAGGATGAGCGCCGTGCCGCCTACCAGCGAGACTACCCGCAATCCACCTACCGCCACTGGCACGATGCCTTCACCGAGCAACACGCCGTCAGCGCGGAAGAGATCCTGCCGTTGAAGGCCGTGCTGCTCTTTCGCCTTGGTGAAGAAGCGGCGGCGAGCAAGGTGTGGCAGAGCTGGCAGGCCGGTGAGGACAGCAACCGGGAGAAACCCGGGAGCGATCCCTACCTGGCGCTGGCGGGGGACTGGACCTGGGCGCTCTTCGACCGCACGGTGTGCGCGCACATGCGCGGCGACGATCACCTGGCGCTGGCCGGCGCGCGGTTGCTGACAACGATCTGCCCGCTTATCGATACCGAAGTGAAGAAGCGCGGCATCGACGCACGTTCATACGGCAGCGCGCATCCGGTCTCGCCCAGCCTGCCGTTTCTCGATCAGCTCCCCGACTTGCTGGCGGATCAGGAGCGCCGGGCGAAGGCGCCCCACGCGCCGGACATGCTGCCCATCACGCCGCAACGCTACCCGGACACCGCCCGGCGGGTCGCCGCGCTCATCGACCAGTTCGACGACATCCAGGCCGGACAGATGGGCCAGCCGGGCGGGGTGTACCTTGCCAATGAGATCACCGTGCAGTTGGTGAAGGAAGGCGATGCCGCCGTGGAGCCGCTGCTGCACTGCCTGGAATCGGACACGCGGCTCAGCCGCTCGGTGCACTTCTGGCGCGATTTCGCCCGCAGCCGCCACGTGCTGGGCGTGCAGGAGGCCGCCTATAATGCGCTGACGGAGATCCTGCACACGCAGTTCTTCGGCACCAATGTCACCGGCGACGACCTCACCTCGCACGGCCTGGAGGGGCGCCGGCAGGTGGCGGCGAGTATCCGGCGCTACAGGAAACGCTTCGGCAGCATCCCGCTGGCAGAGCGCTGGTACCTGACGCTGAAGGACGATGCCGCGCCGCCCGCCCAGTGGATCCAGGCGGCAGACAATATCGCCTGCCCCACGGATGTCACCATGGACGGTGGGTGGATCTCCATGCCCTCCTCGCGTAAGCCGGGGGAGGTCCCCGCGCTACGCGGTGAGGTGTTGCGCAAGAAGACCAATCCCAGCGTCACCGAACTGCTCAACAAGCGCGCGCACGAGTTGCTGAAGCCGGACAGCGACCCCAGCCCCGCCGGGAACCTGGCGAAAGCGCTGGCCGCCTGGGACCCGAAAGGCTCCTCCGCCGACCTACACGCGTTGACCGTGGCGCTCATCGCCAGGAGTGGCGAGCAGACGCAACAGTCGATGGGCTATGTGCTCGGTGAGTTGTTCGAGGCGCGCGAGCTGTATGGCGACCCCGGCACGCTGTCGGATTACGCCGCGTGGATGCGCGGGCTCACCCCGAAAGTGGTCGTCGAGGCCAGCCCGGAAAAGATCTTCCAATTGCTGTGGCGCCATGCCGATCACCCGGAGATTGCCCGAGCAGCGGACAGGCTGTTCACCGACCCCAAATCGCCCTTCGTGCCGCTGCTGTGCAACCGGCCCAATGTCAGTTTCTCCTGGTCACTATCCGAACTGATCGATTCGCCGCTGCTGGGCCTGGCGCCGTTCCGCACCCTCGTGCTGCAGGGGCTGGACGACACGCGGCGCGCGGGGGAGGTCAAGGTGTCGCCCAGCGGCGACCGGTTGGACTTCCAGTCGGACTTCAACTGGTCGAGTGGGGCGGGGGACGCCACTGGGGATCCGCTAAAGCCGCCGGCGGGCGCGACCATCGTCGTGCGCACCTGTGACCTGTATGCTTGGTATATCTCCCGCGTGATCGGCGCGCCGCGCTGTGAGCTCTACTGGCCACTGGAGAACCGCGCCGCCGCCGTCGCCGCCGCTGCGGATTTCCTGCGCCGTTATGGCAGCCACTTCCGCTACGCGTACGGCGGCGTCGACCGACGCGGCTATCAGGAGGAGAACAAGGCGGTCTTCCACTTCACCCCGCTCACCCATCCCGCCACCGCGGAGGAGGTGCGCCAGGGGCTGGCATTCTTCTCCCTGCCCGACCCCGGCGCGCGCATGGTCACCCTGCCGAAATACCCCATGCCGGCCACCTGGGTGACGGACCAACGCTTCCCATGGAAGAGCGTGAGCGTGGATCGCACCACCGGCAAGCGGACCGAGGTGACCTATTATGACCAGGCCGGGCTGGTCTGGCAGGCGGAAGAGGTACAGGTGCACGGCCAGTGGCAGCGGTATTACGGCTTCCTCGGTCGCGGCGGCATCGTCCGCGTGCCTGCCGAGGAGATCGACTTCCCCGGCGACTGGCACTGGCACGCCCTCAGCGCCGGCGTCGAAGGGGAGATTGCGCTGACCGGCAAGGACGGCAATCAGGGGCCATTCACGCCGGACGAACCCCTCACCGTCACCGTCGCCCTGCGCAACGCCCGCGGCATCGCCAACCCGGTGCCCGCGCGGCTGGACGCCCCCGCCCTCGCCGCCACCCTCGTCCTGCTGCAGCAAGACCCCAAACAGCGCGAGAATCCCCCCACCGAACTGGCTACCCTCCGCGCCTCCGTCCTCCCACCCCCCGCCACCGGCGCCGCATCGCCGACGCTGCCTCCCGGCGAAGAACGCCCCCTGGCCACCTTCCCGCTCGACCGCTTCCGCGCCAAACTGCCCCCCGGCAACTACCTCCTCGAACTCCGCGCGACTGGTACGCAGGTCAAAGGGAAGATCTCCGTGTCGTTTGAGGTGAAACAGCCAGCCAAGGAGAAAGGTGGCAAGTAGCGCGAGTCTCGCATGGGACGACCGAAACAATATGCCTTTTCGGCCGTCCCATGCGGGACTGTTTGCGCTATCATTAAAGCCAGCAGAACAAGGTACTCATAGCCTGACGTAGGGGACGCCTGCTGTGGTGTCCGGGTGACCGTTGACCTGTGTCGGTGTGCGGAGAATGTCATCCGTGATCACCAATATCCGTTATCCGTTCACCGACGGATTCACGCACCAGGGACACGAACGGTATCAATATCCAACAGGAGTAATCAATGGACGAACAACCGCGCAAGTTGAAACGCAAACGCCGCCGCTACGGGTGGCTTATCACGCTGGCTGTGCTGCTGGCGCTGGGCGGATGGTGGTGGTGCTCGCTCACGCCGACGGTACATCCGGTGGCGATTATGCCGCTGTATCAGGGGGGCATCGTGCTGGAGCGCGAGACCAGTCTGCCGTATTTCTTCGACTTGCATGGGCTGTTGTTGCGCTACACCCGCCCCGGCACGCTGTCTCTGCTGAATTGGGATAGCACGACGCGCTGGCAGGTGACCGTGCCGGCCTGCCGGATAGGAGCCAACGATCCCGTCAACACCGCCACCAACATCCGCGGGCTGGGCACGCCGGCGCTCTCGCCGGATGGACACGTCTTCGCGCTGGCTCGCACGGAGAGGGATGGGCTGCACGTGTGGAGCTGGCGTGATGGACGGTTGCTGGGCGAGGTGCGCCTGCCGAAGGTGCGGGTGGGCGCCGCACGCACCTATACCAGCGAAATCACCGAGAGCACGGTGGCCCGCCTACCGCTACAGGTGACCGATGCCGGGCGCGTCTGGGTGCTCTCCCAGGAGCCCACCACCTGCCGCCTGTGGGCCATCGACGGCATGCGGGTGGCCGCAGGCGCCTATACCCCCCATGCCTGGATCAAATTGCGTGACCATCCGACCATCAGTTTCTCTCCTGACGGTACGGCGTTGCTCTGCGAGGAATCGGACCCCGACCTGCGGACGGAATATGCCACCCTCGCGGTGCATGGCGCGCAGACAGTGATCGCGCGGGTGTATGGGGTGGAGGCCTATGGCTTTATCTGGTGCGGCGGCGCGTATGCCATGAGTGTCGACGGCATCATGGTTGGCCCGCACGGCAAGACGAACAAGGGCTTGGATTCCTGCCGCCCGGTTGTGAATATCGGTTGGCAAAGCTCCGCTGTCCTGATGGACACCCATGGAAAGGTCCAGGTCTGTCCCCCGCCGCCGGCCCATCCCTGGTCGGTATCGAAAAAAGCCTACATCAGCTCCCGCGATGGGCGTGCCGCACTGGCCTCCGTGCAGGGTGGGCTACGGAACGCTCCGCTGCAGGCATCCCTTGATCGGCTTCCCTTCGGCGACCGTCTCCACGCCCATAATCAGCTTGTCCTCTACACCGCTCCGGGTCGCCGCCGCGCCATCCTGAATACGAAATCCTACTTCCCCCTCAGCATCTTTCTCTACCCCGACAACCGCCATCTCGGCCTGCTGGGCGAGAATAAAAAACCTGGTGCGGCGTTGCTGGTGTATGCGTTGTGAAGGTAAAGGCAAAGCAGGGAGGCAACTGGTCTGGGGACTGCCCTCGCGGCAAAGCCCGTTCTTGTCACCAGCAGCACGGAGTGGAATGGAATCCGTGTGGTGACCAGTGCTCGGTCTGGGCTGTCCCCGCGTTTGCAAACAGTCAGATTTACGCGGGGACAGCCCTGACCTGGCGTTTTTGCACAGACCGGAGTGCCAATCGGTACCCTTGTCGCGTGACATTTGCCGGGCTCTGCCGCGAGGGCAGTCCCCCAACCTTGTTTCATCTGATGACACGGTCGTATATCTTTCACTCCTTCTCCACCCCCATCTCCTTCAACCAGCAATCTTGCCAGTAATCCCCCCAGCCGGGGCCGTAGAGGAGTTGGATGAGGTGGACGCCGAGGTCGAGATTCAGGGTGGCGGTTTGGGTGAAGCGGTCGTTGTTGCGGGGGGCGGTTTGGGTTTCGTTTTTGCCGAATTCGCCCAAGCGCAGGGTGCCGATGAACTTTTCGCGCTCTTTGGGGGCGCCGACGGTGACGGTGAAGCGGTAGCGGCCGGCTGCGGGGATGCGCACGGCGGCTTCCAGCGGCACCACGTTGGGGCCGGCGATGGTGACCAGGTCGCCGCGGATGCAGTGGCCGGCGGGTTGCTCCGGCACCAGCGAGAAGGTGCTGGGCACCGGGTGCGCCTGCACCTCCGGGCTGTCCACCAGCAGCGCCTCGCGCAGGGCGGCCAGGTCGGCGGCGGGGGTGGCCATGCCCAGGCCGGGCAGCAGGTTGAGGGCGCGCAGGTTATCGACGCCGGGGGGCAGCACACGCCCATCGGCCATGCCAGCCAGCACGCCGCCTCCATTCGTCGGCACCAGCGCCGTGACCGCGCCGCAACCGCTGGGGGTGATGACCAGCGTATCCAGGTTGATGCTGTAGCAGGCGTCGCCGGCGGCGACCCACAGGGCCGAACCATCGGCGGCAAGCGCGGCGGCGGCGATGCCGGCGTCGGGGAGGGTGGTGCGGCGTAACAGGTTCTTCGCCACGTCGGCCACGTAGATGACGTTGCTGAAGCCCGCGCCGGTGGCGACCAGCCGCGCGCCGTCCGGGGTGATGCACAGGTTGGCCATCGACTGTCCGAGGGGATGGCGGAAGCGGACCTGGCCGGTGGCCGTGTCGAGGGCGGTGAGGCGCGAGGCATCATTGCGCTCCAGGTCGTCGCGCGTGGCCATGTCCTCATGCTCGATGCAGCCCAGCGTGCGCCCATCGGCGCTCAGCGCCGCTTCGGCGACATTGAGGTTCGGCACCGACCAGCGCTCTTTGCCGGTGGCCAGCTCCACGGCGACCAGCGCGGCATCAGAGCGCGTGGCCCCCGCGCCGCCGGGGCGCTGCACGTAGGCGGTGGCCAGGTCAGGGGAAAGGGCGAGCAGCGACCCGGGCAGCGTGAGGGTCTTCACGATGCGGCCATCGGCGGCCACCTGCTTGAGCACCTGGTCCACGCGCACCCAGGCGCTGCCGTCCGCCTCGGGAGCGCGCAGCGGCGCTCCGAGCATCTTCCACAACACTTTGCCGTCCACGGCGTGGCGCCAGGTGAAGGTGCCGTCGCTGGTGACGAGCTCGCCCGCCGCGTTGGCGAAGAGCGCTTCCGGCTGGTAATACCCCCCGGTGACGCCCCGCCAGGCCACCTTGCCGCCCTCCACCTTCACCAGGTTGTACCCCGGCGAGTGCAGGATGGCAAGGTAGCCATTCCCCACCGGGGCCAGGCCGACCACCGGCACGCGCGGGGTGAGGCCCGTCAGACCGCCTTGCTCACGGGTGAAATCGGTCATCTTCAGCGCGGTGAGCCGTTTCGGGTAGACCGGCGGCTCCAGCCCCAGCGCCTGCCGGCGTTCCGCGCGGGCGCCGCCGTCGTCGGTGGAGGAGCAGGCGTCCTTCACGGGGCGGCCCGCGGCGAGGGCGGTGAGCTGGGCCACGGCAGCGCGAAAGCCGGCGTCGTCAGCGCAAAGCGCCACCACGGCATCGCAGCTCTGCCAGAACGGGGTGGCCACCGGCTGCACCACCGCGCGCCCCGCGCCCAGGTACTCGGGCGCGGCGGGACGGTTGAGCAGCGTGACGTGGTCGAGGTCGGCAATGAGCCGATTATTGCCGGCGTGGCCGAAGAGGATGACGGGTCGGTTGAGCACCACCGCGGGCTGCAGCGCGCCGGTCCACTGGAAGTTCGGCTCGTCGTCGCGGCGCACGGCCAGCTGGCTTTCCGTGCGGATCTTCTCCGTCGCCTGCGTCTTCTCCGGCGTGCGGTCCCAGCTCAGCGGGTAGTCGAGCAGCGGCGGGTTGAAGAGCACCTCCGCCTTCAGCGCCTTCGCCAACTGCTGTGCCGCGGCCAGCGCCCCTGTCTGGCGTGCGTCGACGTAGATGGCCAGGTTCTTCGCAGTGAGCACGCGCTGAATCTGTGCGGTGTCCCACACCTGCACGGCAGGCAGCTCGCGCACGGCGGGCTTCACCACCGGCGCGGGCGGCAGGTCAGCGCGCCACATGCGATTGGCGAGCAGGTCGATAATCCTCACCGCCCCTGCGCCGGAGACGGCGAAGGTGTCGCATGACCCCTGCGGAGTGGCGGCGCGGTAGACTGTCTGTCCTCCGTTGACGATGATGCACACGGGCAGCGGTACGGGGCTCTTCACCACCAGCGTGGTGCAGGCATCAGCTTGCGCGATGCTCACCGTGGGCGGCGCCGGCGGGGTGGCGGTGAGCAGCAGCACGCGGCCCGAGAGGGTGGTCAAGTCCACCGTCACCGCACCGTGGACGATGGGCAGTTCCTTGCCGGCGAAGACATCGTAGATGTGCGGCGGCTGTGCGGCCAGGTCAGCGCGCAGCGTCAGGTTCACCGTGCACGGCACGCGCACGTCCTTGTAGAAGATGCCGCCGTACAGCTTGAAGCTGCGGAAGAAGCTGGACTGGCGCTGCTCCTCGGTGAAGAGCTGCTCGAAGGGGTAGGCCTGGTTGTTGGTGACGTAGACCAGCGTGGCCGCTCCCGCCTGCGTGCTGGCGATGAGCGCCGTGCGGTCCGCACATTCCAGCGGCTGTGCGCCGATGTCGCCCAGCGCGGTCTTCAGGCTGGGGCCGAACTTGGCCGGGTAGCCGTCGATGATGGCATGGAAGCTGTTGCCGCTGTTGGGCCACAGGCCGCCGGGCCAGCCCACGTCCGGCAGCTTTTCTGCGCCGGAGATCTCGACTTTCGTGTTCATATCGCACAGCACCTTGCCGCCGTGCGCGGCGAAGGCGGCGATGGCCGCCCGGGTGGTCTCGGGGAGCGGCTGCGTCTGCCCGACGAGGAGCAGCGCGCGCACCTCGCCCAGCGCGCCGCGGGCGATCTCATCCTCGGTGAGCAGCCGCGCGGGCCGGTTGAGCTGCGTCAGCGTGTAGAAGGCGAAGAAGATGGGGCTGGACAGGCCGTAGTTGGTGCCGCCCTGCGAGACGGAGTAGAGGATGGCCACTTGCACCCGCGGCTGGAAGGCGTTCAGCCAGGCGCCGTAGCGGGTGGCCAGCTCGCCGGTGAGCTGCTCCTGCGCCGAGCGGGCATCCGGATGCAGCGGGTCTGCCCCCCACCCGCCGCCGGTGAGGCCGGCTGATCCTTCTGCGTTGTATCCCGTGCTGTTGGCGCCGTGCGACAGCGCCTCCAGCGTGCGGCGCAGGTGGGTTCCCGGCTGCGGGGCGGTGGGCACAGTGATCCACACCGGCTGCCCCGCCGGCTTCTCCATGCGCAGCAGCGCCGCCCAGAAACTCTCCATCATGTCGTGGGCGGAGTCGACGTAGATCTGGTCATTCCACACCTCCAGGTAGCGGAAGTCCAGCGGCTGGTAGATGGCGGGCAGGTATTGGCCGTTCTGGATGTAGTTATGGTCGGGGGTGACGGAGGAGGAGTGGCGCTGCTCCGGCACAGCGGCATGCAGACCGGCGATGCTGTCGCGGTACATCCCCTGGATGATGCCGGCGTTGAAGAGCGCGGAGAGGCGCGGCTTCTCCGCTTCGGTCGCCCCCTGCTGCTTCGCCAGTGCCCACGCGGCCTCCCACTGTTTGGCGAGCCACTCCTGCCGGCGTTTGCCGGCGTTGATGTACGGCTGTGCGTAGCCTAATCCCGGGCCAGTGCCAGCGAGGTCGTAGTCGAAGATCGTCCCCAGTGTGCTGGGCAGGCGGCGGCCAAACTGAGCGTAGAGCAAGTCCTTGCGCAGCGTCTCCTGCACCAGCTCCGGGGTGTCGTAATGCAGCCCGAAGGAGATCTGTCGCGACTGGATGCCTTGCAGAGTAAGCCAGTTGCCGCGCACCAGGTCGTCGGAGACACCGGCATCCACTCCGCCCATGCCCGGGCCAAACAGCGCCGGCAAGGCGGTATCGGCGGCGAGCATCCCGCGCCCCGGCTGCGCAAAGAGCGGCCAGGCGGGGTGGTAGCCGTCAGTCGAAGGCATGATGTCCGTCCAGACATTCGTGCCCACGCGGGCGAAGGCGTCCAGGTCGGCGGGGCCATGCATCGGGCTGGCGATGTCCGCCATGCCCGCCTCGCGCGGCGGGGCGATGGTGAAGGTGTAATCATACGCGGTCAGCCCCGGTACGGACACGCTCACCGTGTAAGCGCCCGGCTCCAGCGTGCGTGTGTCCAACTGCAGTTCCGTGGTACCCTGGGCGTTGGTCACCGGCAGCTTCACCGTGCGGCTCACCACCGTCTGCGCTTCCTTATCCGTGGTGCGCACGGTGAGGGTGCCTTTCACTACCGTTGCGGCGCGCACCTGCACCAGCAGCGCCACCTTCTCGCCGCGCCAGAAGGCGGAGCGCAGGCTGGGGTTGCAGATGGTGATAGAGCCGGCGGCGGCGGGGGCAACGGTGACCAGCACGTCCCCCATCGGTGCGGACTGGGTGATGGCGGTGCCGCGGCCCGTGAAACCGGGGAAGTAGCCGATGATGGCCTTCTCCGGGCCGCCCAGCGCCTCCGGCAGCGGGGTGGCTTCCGGCACCAGCCACAGGCGCAGGCGGTAGACGCCGGGTTGCTGGCCGTCGCGCGGCGCCAGCGACCAGCCGTTCCCCTGCGCGCGCAAGATCACCGGGATCATCCGGTGGGCAGCTTGGTCAAAGCGCCCGTACCAGGCCGTCTGCTCGGTGGTTTCGATGGGATCATCCGGCGTCATGGGCAGCAGGGCAGCGCAGAGGCGGGTGCCCGCCGCGGGCTGCGCCAGAGATAAGGCAACAGGACTCTTCACATCCAAGCGAGTATCGGACAGCGTGGCCACGTTCAGTGGTCCGCCACTGGGGCTGAAGATGCGCCGCGCATACAAGCCCACCTGCACAGGACCGGTGCGGCGGGGAGTGGTCACGGCGGCGAGTTTCACATGGACGGCTCCGTCCACCGCAGTCTCCCAGGCGATCCCCTCGCGCATCCACGCCCAGCCGTCCGTCTGCGCCAAGGTCCAGGTGAGGGCATTCGGCGCGGTGATCTCCAGCGCACGGGTGCGCAGGGCATCCACCAGCCGTTGCGGCGAGCCGGGGATGGTGCCTAACCCCGCGGTGGCATCCTTCGCCCCGCCCGGCGCCAGCACCGCGCAGCCTTCCTGCCGGCACACGGCCCGCCCGCGCAGCAGGTAGGCCCCCGGCCCGGCCACTGCGATGTCCAGCGTATCATATCCCGGGTGCAGCAGCAGCTTCACGCCGCCCGGCTCGGTGACGGTCACCGTCTCCCCGGCAATGGCCAGCGTCGCCTTGTCGCTCGGCAGCAGTCGCGCGCGCGTCTTCGCGTCAAGCAGCTCCAGCGCATAGCTTTTGCCGGTCCAATCCGCGCCGGTGGACGCCACCTGCGCATTGCCCGCGCTGTCCATCCAGCTCATCACCTCGCCGGAGGCAGAGAGATGCAGCACGGACCCGGCAAAGCCATCACTCACCGTCACCTCGCGCTCGCCCCCCGGCAAGTCGGTGACGGATACCAGGGCAAACGCGGATATGGCACAGGCCAGCAGCAGGCAACACAGGGTAACACGGATGGGGCTCATCGGGCGCTCCTTCGGCTAATGGTTTAGTTCTATTATAGCGAGGCGCCTTCGATTTATCCACCGCAGTGCAGGTGCACCATTCCTGTATCCACGGGCTGTCACTCCACCATCGCATACCAGTATCCGGCGACCAGGAGTATCGTTATTATTTCACCACAAAGACCCAAAGGGCACAAAGGGAATGTTTTGGGCCCCATGCGTTCGCCGGTCGAATCAGGCGCGTCCGACTAGCCAGTCTTATCACCGAATCAATCCACGCCAAACACTCACCTACTGATGCGCTCATTGACAACCGAAACGCTATCGCGATCATTGACTCGCCACAGTACGATACTACGGTCGGTTGCCGATTGCGTCCGATATGCGGCTCTCAATGCTCGCGGCTGTAATGCGCCCTCCATCCTGTAGGAGAATAAAAATTTTCCCGTGCTCTTCGTGTCTTTGTGGTTCATTCGTTATAACCGATACTCCTGATCCGGCGAACCTCAAGAATGACTCGCGCAGTGAAAAGTGTTACAATGGCCATGCTATTGCTCTCCCAGAGAAACCATGGGCTGGGGTCGCGTATACCGCACAGTTAAATACATGGCAAAACGGAGGTCATCATGTATCCCCCACTGCAGCTCACTTCCCGGCAATGTTTGCTCTTTACCCTGTCGTTCCTCACCTTGTTGATGCACTTATGCCATTCGCCCGCCATCGCCGGTCCCGGCGATTGGGGGATGTTCCGTCACGATGCGCAGCATACCGGGCGCAGTACGTTTACCGGCCCCGACCAACCGGCATTAAAATGGACCTTTGACGTCGGGAGTCCACTCGCCTCATCCCCGGTATTTGGGGACGACGGGACGATTTATCTCGGCTCATTGGAAGGCTGTCTCTTTGCGATCAATCCGGATGGAACGCAGAAATGGGCCATTTCCAACGGGCTGAAGCCCTATGAAACACCAGCACTCGGAGCGGATGGGACGATCTATGTCAGCTCGTATGACCACAACCTGTACGCCATTAACCCCGATGGTACGTTGAAATGGGCCTTTGCCACCGGAAAGGAAATCCGGTCTTCCCCGACGCTGGGACCGGATGGAACGATCTATGTTGGCTCGTATGATCATAATCTGTACGCCGTCAACCCGGATGGGACGAAGAAATGGGCCTTTGCCACCGGGTATGCGCTCTACTCTTCGCCGGCGCTGGGGGCAGACGGGACCATCTATGTCGGCTCGGGTGACCACAAACTGTACGCCCTCAACTCAGATGGGACGAAGAAGTGGGCCTTTGCCACCGGGAATGTGATCGGCGCTTCCCCGACACTGGGACCGGATGGGACCATCTATGCCAGTTCTGATGATGGCAAGTTGTACGCGATCACCCCGAATGGGACACAGAAATGGTCGTTTACCCCCGCCTTTTTAAACCTTTCCTCCCCGGCGCTCGGGGCGGACGGGACGATCTATATCTGTTGCGATCAAGGCTATACCGATTCACCGGCCAAGCTCTTCGCCATCAATCCGGACGGCTCGCAGAAATGGGCTGTTGCCACCGGGAAGCGAATCTGTTCTTCCCCGGCGCTGGGGGCGGATGGCACGGTATATTTTAGTTGCGATGACCATAACGTCTACGCAGTGAATCCGGATGGCACGCTGAAGTGGACATTTGCCGCTGCGCAAGCCATCGAGTCTGATCCGGCGATCGGCACAGGCGGCATGATCTATGTCGTCGCGAGAGATCAACGGTTGTACGCCATCGGTGAATGGCCACCAGTGCCGCAGCTGACACTTTCCACGCACGTTTCTACCACCAACGCGATGCCGGGTGAGCAGGTCACCTTTAGCCTGACATGTGTGAATTCCGGTAGCGACGTGACAAATGTCCAGATCACCGATACCCTGGCTCCTCATCTCAGTTTTCGCAATGCTACCAACAATGGGATGTATAACCCGACCACCCGTACGCTCACCTGGGCGCCCGGGACGCTCGCCATGGGTTACTCGTCCACTGTGAGCTTCAATGTGGACGTCGATGCTGATGCTCCCGACGGCAGCACCATTGTCAACTCAGGCACTATCACCTGCGACTGGCAGGAGTCGCCGGTCGTGAGCAATGTGGCCTCGTTTATCGTGATTCATTGGCGGAACACCGCGCCGACGCTCGATCCCATCGCAGACTTGACGATAAGCAGAAACTGCGGCATGCAGACCGTAAACCTCACCGGGATCCGTTCCGGAGAGGCGTGCGATGCCGGGCAAGTCATCGGCATCACGGCAACCTCCAGCAAACCGGGGCTGATCCCGCATCCCACCATCAGCTATACCAGCCCGGATGCTGCCGGGACCTTGTCTTTCCAGCCGGTGCCGGGATCCTTTGGCACGGCGACCATTACCGTCACAGTACAGGATGACGGCGGGACGGCGAACGATGGGGTGGATACGACAAAACAGCAGTTCACGGTGACGGTCAGGTTCGTCAACGGTGCCCCGACGCTCGACCCCATCGCCGACCTGGCGGTGAAGAAGAATAGCGGTGTAAAAACGGTGAACCTTACCGGCATCAGCGCCGGAGATGCCGGGCAGGCAATCAGTATGACGGTCAGTTCGAGTAATCCGGCGCTCATCCCCAACCCGGTCGTGCATTACAGCAGCCCGAGCGCGACTGGCTCGCTCACCTTCAAGCCCGCCAGGGGGAAAGGCGGCTCCGCGCTCATCACCGTCACCGTGCAGGATGACGGCGGCACAGCCAACGGCGGCGTGGATACGACAACGAGCACCTTCACCGTGATCGTGGGAGCGGTGACTGATGCACCGAGCATCAGTCCGCTGGCCAATATCACCCTCAAAGAGAACACCACCGTCAAAATCATCCGGCTCACCGGCATCAGCGCCAGGAAGATCGGGCAGGTAGTGTCCGTCACCGCAACCTCCGGCAATACCGCGCTCATTCCGAATCCCACGGTGAACTACACCAGTCCGAAATCAACCGGCACGCTCACGATCACACCGGTGCCGCACACCTTCGGGACGGCGGTCATCACCGTCACCATCAAAGACAATGGCGGGGTACAGGCCGGGGGCAAAGATACGACGACGAAAACCTTTACCGTGACCGTGAAAGCGGTGAATGATGCGCCGACGCTCGATGCCATCCCCGATCAGCAGCAGGAGGATACCGGTGAAACGCTGGTGGTGCCACTCACCGGTATCGGTCCCGGCGGCGCGGGGGAGGAAGACGGGCAGACAATCAGCGTGAATGCGAGCTCCAGCAACCCCAATCTGCTGCCAACGCCAACGATCAGCGGCAGTGGCCCGTCACGGACGTTGACCCTGCAGCCCATCGCCGGCAAATATGGCACCGTCACTGTCACGGTCACCGTGAAGGACAACGGCGGCACGGCTTACGGCGGGGTGAACATCATCAAACGCAAATTCACCCTCACCCTGCTGCATTACCAGCCTGATCTCTGGGTGAAAAACAGCGGTGATCTGACATTCACCGGCAAAGGCGTCTTCAACACTGATGGCGCCCAACAGACAAAAACGCATGCCATCACTGCTGTTGGCACCGTCACGTATGCCATCGCCGTGCAAAACGCCGGCACCGCATCCGATATAATCACTATACGAAACCTCGGCGACATCACCGGCTGGACTGCCCATTTTTTCATCACCGACGCAAGAGGCACCATCCGCACCCCTCTCACCAGCGACCTCACCTCCGAGGGTTGGTCCACCGGTCCCCTCACCGCCGGTCAGGTGGTCTATCTCGGCGCCGAGATCACCCGGGGAGATCCAACCGCCTCCCCCTGCACCCTGCAACTCACCGCCACTTCGACCGCCAATGTGACAAAACAGGATGCGGTGAAAGCGATCACCACGCTGTGATCGCTCACTGACTTGGCGATAAATTGCCCGGCCTGCGTAGCATAGGCGATGATACGGTTACGTTTGTAGCGGCTGTTGTGCACCAAGTCCCGGCAAGGACGACCGAAACGATGCATCGTTTCGGTCGTCCCTGCCGGGACTTACCGCATCTCCGGCATGAGTTCCCGCGATCCTTCTCAATCCCCATCACGGCCCACCGGCAGGGCAGCTATTTCGCCAGGCTCGGCAGCCGCTGCAACTCTGCCGGCGAAGGCAGTGAGCGTAGCGACTCCTTGCTTGCCCCGGTAATTTTCGCCAGCAGGCCGGGGTCGTAGCAATAGTCTTTGAGCCGGCTGAGCGCCAACGGTTTGTCGCCGATCACCCAGTGCAGCCCTGCGATATCCTCGCCGTGTGGGGTGTCATAGCGCCCGGAGGGATCGGTCACCGCCCAACCGCCGTCCTCGAAGGAGAGGAGGGTGCATAGCTCCCGGCCGCTGGTGGCATCCCAGAGCCTGGTGGTGGAGTCGCTGCTGCCGGTGGCGATAAAGCGACCATCCGGGGAGTTGGCGGCGCTCAGCACCCAGGCGAGATGCCCCTGGCACGTCTGCAACAATTTGCCGGTCTCGGTCTCCCAGAGACAGGCGGTCTTATCCCACCAGCCGGTGAGCACCTGCTTGCCTTCCGCGGAGAAGGCGACACTGTCGACCCACCCATGCCCCTGGTAGGTGCGCAACATCTTGCCCGTCTCGGTATCCCAGAGATGAGCGGCGTAGTCCGTCCCGCCCGCGAGCACCTGCTTGCCATCCGGCGAGAAGGCCACCCCCATGACGCAGCATTCGCCCTCGAAGGTGCGCAGCCATTTGCCGGTGCCGACGTCATAGAGGTGCAATATACCACCTCCACCGATGAGCACCTGCCGGCCATCCGGAGAGAACGTCACGTTGTCCATAACGCTGTCCTTCTCCCCCTGGTAAGTGTGCAGCAATTTCCTTATCCCGTAACTCCACTCATGTGATGCTGGATGACCGCCTGCCAGGCGAGTTGCTGCAGCAGACAATTGAGCTCATCATTGCGCCATGGGCTGCTGGCAGGCCAGCTATTGGCGAATGTCTCTTCCCCGGGCATGGACAGGCCGAGGGGGCTGCGGCGGTAGATGACGCTGAAGTGGCAATAGGCGGACAGCATTTGCAATGGCGGCGTGGGGTGGCCCCACGGGTCGGCGAAGAGGTCCGATTGCTTGCCCAGTCCCGGCGCGGCGCCCGCCAGAATCTTCTCGCGCAGCAGCAGGGTAGCCTGGGCGTCGGGCGTGATGAAGACCACCTGACGGCCAAGTTCGGCGTTGATGGCGCTGGCGCTCTCTTCCATCGCCGCGAAATACGCCGCGTGGGGTGGTTGCAGATCGGCCATCGTGGCATGATCAAACTCTTCCACCGCTGTCCGCACGCGGTTGCTGGGGTCGAAGGGGAAACGATCCTCCGGCAGCCAGAGTTCCTGGAGCAGCAGGCGGGCATTGGGACTGTGCTCAGCCGCCAGGCGAGCGAACTTGCCGATCCCCTCATCCGGGCCACTCATGCAGGAGAGTGTCAGAACATCGACCGCACCGGCACGCAGCGCTCGTTTCGCCTCGTTCTCCTCATCCGGCACATCCCAGTGCTCGATGGCGCGTGACCCGCCGATGCACGACACACCAACGCACTGATGACCGGCAACGTCGGCTGCCCCGGCGAGTTCAGCCAGCAGGCCCGCCACCCAGTAATGGAAACTGTGCCCGCAGGTGAAGACGCGCAGCCCGGTGCCCAGTGCCGTATCGGTTTGTTGGCTCGACATGCTACTATCCTTTCAAACGCAAATAGGGAGCGCTGACAGGCCTCATACCCCGGTTCCATCGACGAGTTATTCGGCGACCGAAAGGGTAGGTACAATTTTTACCCACCCTTTCGCCAATTCTGAATCTCGCAGTTTCACCCATCCTGCTTAAGCAGCGAGCGCAACCGCGCGATTTCCGCCTGGGCTTCCGCGTATTTCTGTTCCGCTTCCTCGCGCTTACACTCTGCCTCCTCGCGCTTACACTCAGCTTCCTCGCGCTTCCGTCGTTCCTCTTCGATTTCGTACTCCAGCATCATGAACATCTCATCTTCCAGCGCCATATCGCGTTGCACATCCGGCTGGGCGGTCAAGCCGCTCAACGTGCGGACAATGCGCTGATACAGTGGGCCATGGGAGCTCGTCTCATCGATGTTCAGGGTATGCCCTTTGGGATCGGCGGGATGATCCTGGCGGAAGATGGCGAGGATATCCTCCACTTCGTTGCGTTGCTGATCCGTCAGGCGGCGGATTTGTACCGCGTAGGCATCGTGGGTCAGGCGCTCCATCACATCACAGCGCTGCTCCAGCGCTTTTCCGGTGATGAGATCCACATACTGACGCTCGATCTTGAAGGCGCCGGGGAGCCGGGGGTCGATGGTGTAGCCGAAAAAGTAAATGGTGATGATCGGAAGCCCCTTGCGCTGTACCCGTCCCGTTCTCGTCTGCACCTCGCTGACGCTCCGGTATTCCTCGGCCAGGTACATGCGAAAGCGGTCGACATCCGATTGCAGCCGTGCTTTCTGCAATTCGATCAGCACATGCTTCCAGCCTTCGCTCGTTCGAATGCGCGCCTTGAAATCCAGGCGAAAAAAGGTCAACCGGTGATCCTGGGAGGCGGTGGTATATTCCTGGGAAGCAAAGTCCAGTTCGGAGATCTTCGTATCGAGGATGCGTTCCAACACGCCGCGGGCGATATCGCGGTGTTCCATCAGTTTCTTGAACACGATGTCGTAGATCGGGTTGGCGATGATCATGCTGGGTGCTCCTCGCACAAACGGCGATAACCAGGAGTATTATAACGCGATGGGAAGGGTGAGACAATGTGTCACCATGTCGGGACTTGACGAATTCTTCGCCTCCTCAAACATCCTATCCCACGCCGTCTGCGCATACTCCTCGGCGAAGGCTTTGGCGAATTTGCGGGCGGAGGGGGCGAGGGGGATAGGCGTCACTTTATAGTTCGCGCTTGCAAATTCTTTATCTTTCTCTTACTCTTTATCTTTCTCCAAAACAACACACTCGCTTCGTATCCAATCCTTAGATCGTCATGCATTTCGAATGGATATATTGGAGTAAGAGAAAGATAAAGAGAAAGAGAACATGGCGCCTATGGGACGAGGGGATTGTTGGGACACTCCTCTCGCCCCTGCACCGTCAACGCTACGGATTCTATTCCTGAACGTTATAGGTCATCTCCCCACCGTGAACCGTGCCTGTCCCCCCGTCTCGGTGACGGTCGCGGTGGTGGTGAGGACGCCCTGGTAGGTGGAGATGTTCACCCGGTACTCGCCCGGAGGGACGGCGCCGATCTCGCCCACGCAGGCGCCGAGGAGCGGGATGGGCTGCCAGTAGAGGTGGGAGAAATACACGTGCAGGCCGGCGCGTGCGCCCAGGCCGATGAGCTCCACGCCGTCAGGAAGGCCCAGGTGGTCGTCCAGCGGCAGATAGAGTCCGAGCGGCGGGCCGTCGGGGAGCACCTTCGGCAGCAGGCCGCCTTCGGCGGGCAGGTAGCGCACAAAGTACGCTTCGCCCCCCGTACCGTCGAGCGCCCACAGATGCCCCGGGGTGAGCGGGCGGTCAAAGGCGCGTATCTCATTGCCGTACGTGTATAACCGGCGCGGTGTCCCGTGATCGGGGATCCACCAGACCATGCTGTTAACCAAAGCGGTCAAACGCATCTGCAGCGGGTGGAGAATTTTTGCCAGCTCCACCGTTTTCACCCCCTGCGCGGGTGCCTCCACCGCCCAGCCGCCATCGCCACTGCCGATAAGCAGCGGCCCGGGGGGAACACCCTGCAGTGTGAAGCGCCCCTGCTCATCGGTCCAGAAGTGGACGTTTGTAGCGAACATCCCCGTCTCGATGGCGTATTCGGTGAAGGGATGGGTCGCCGTATAGGCCAGGTAGAACTCTTTCGCCGACGGCTTGCCCTCCACAGTCCGGATCTCCCCGTGGATCGTGGCACCACGGTCCCAGGCGGGGAGGGTGATGTCGATGGTCGGCTTGTCTTCGCGCGGGATGGGCACGTCGCGGATCACCCCGACCCCCAGCCAGGAAAAGGTGACGGTCTTCGCGCTGGCTGGAAAGCTCAAATCGAGGTCGGGCAATACATTGCCGTCCTTCCCCGTAAACTGTGGCAGGTTTTTCTCGCTCACCGTGGCGGCACGCGCCAGCATCTCCGCCAGCGGAGTGTCGTAGAGAAAGGCGATCGCAGGCGCTGCCGTCACGCTCAACGCCGGGTAATCCAGGTGCGGGAAATGCCAGCGAATGCGTGGCCGCGGCTTGCCCGCATAACGCGGGATCACCGGGGACAGGGTGAGCTGCGGTTCAGGCCCCGCTGGCACGGTCAGCGTGTGCAGCAGAGCGCTGCCACCATTCGTGATATTCGTCAGCGCATAGGGAGCAGTCCACAGCGTCACCGGCTTCCCCGCCTGCAGCGGCAGGTGCGTGGCCTCTGATCCGGCGGTGGGCTGGTAGAAGTACCCCCAGTCGGCGCGGGGGCGCGGAAGCAGCGCGCGCAGGTTGAAGTAGCCGCTACGCGCCTTCCCGGCAGCATCCACCGGCGTCACCAGCACGCTGCGTCGGGTGAAGGTACGCAACTCGCCATCTTTCCACACCACCAGGTGCTCCGGGTCCGGTGCATACCAGCACGCCAGCGTCTCCGCCCGTGCGCCGAAGATGGGCACGGTGCCCTCGGCGTCAAGCGCGGTGAGACGGCGCGCGCCGGAGGGGGCGTTGCGCGTGACCCAGGTGACGGCTGTCCCTGCCGGCACCTGTAGCAACGGCGGCGGGAGCGTGACCGTCTGTGTTGAGGTGCCCGGCGCCACGTCCACCTCCAGCGCGGGGGGGAGGGTCACGCTGGCATCGTAACAATCGACACGCAGGCGATAAGTGCCCGGCACGGGTGTGAGCACGACGAAACCGCCCGGTTCCGGTTGCGGGGTGAAGAAACCGAAGGCGTGCGCGGTGACACCTTGCAGCATATCGGGCAGTTGCGCCGGATCCGCAGGCAGCACGTCCAGCCGGCTCACCCCCGCCAACGGTTGGTGCTCCGTCGTGGTGAAGCGCAGGTGCAACGTGGCGATCTCGCACATGGGCAGCGAAAGCGCCACCGGCGCCGGCGTGTCGACGATGGGCGCGTAGACGGCGTCCAACCAGGCGATGCGCGGCGGTGCGGTCTTGGTCAGCACCAGCAGGCTGAAAGGGGCGCCGCAGCGGAGCTGTTGCTTCAAGCCGAATTCCGGTCCAACGGCCTTCACCTCATCGGGATGGTACGCGCCGGAAAGGGGGTAGCCGCCGCCCGCGCAGTAGCTCAGTGGCGTGCGGCTGGTGAGATCGGGGAAGAGGAAGCTCAGCGTGACGTTGGTGTCTTCCCGTGGCGCCGGCAGCGGGGCAGTGACGGCGACGGCCTTTGCTGCCAGCACGCCGGCCGCCATCCCGTCGCCCCACACTACCACCGGCACCGGCGGCATGCTGGGCCAGCGGACACTACCCTGGGCATCGGCCACCGCGTGCAGAAAGCGGCACGTGCCGCGCCAGGCGTAGGAGCCGTGCAGCACCGCACTCGCGGGCACCCCCTTCATCGTCACCTGCCGCCACCCCTCCACCAGGGTGAAGGCATTGGGCGCACCCTCCGCCGTCACCAGCGTATAAGAGGATGTCCCCACGGTGATCACGGCTGTCCCCGCCGGCACCACGGTGCGGCAGTTCCCCTCCCTATCGGTGAGCAACTCCCGCCTGGTGTCACCGGCGACCACAGTAACCGGTTGCTGCGCCCGCGGCGCATCCTCCGCTGTCCGCAACGACACGGATAGATGTATCTGCGCCGCCGCCAAGGGCAGTGCGCAAAGCAGCCAAAACAGGATATACCGCATGCAATCTCCTTTTCGCAATCCATCCGTCTAGATCACCCCAGCGGTGCCCAGAAGTATCGGTTTTAGCGAATGAACCACAAAGACACGAAGAGCACGAAGATATTTTTCTTATTCTCCGTAGAATAAAAGCTCATTGGGTGGGCGTTTGGCGTGGGACTTGTCCGATACATCGGACAAGTCCCACGAACGCGCGAAGCACACACATACCCTTTGTGTCCTTAGGGTCTTCGTGGTGAAATAAAAGGAACTTCTGCAACTGAGCCTCCTCCTACCGTCAATTCGGTGAACGCAGGCAGGGGACAGTCCCTTCAGCGTGCTACAGCACTTGGTCGCGAGCGCTAAGTTCGGGGACAGTCCCCGATTAGTTGCGAACACCGATCTTTCGCATATACCAATCGCTGGTACGTGCCTTGTACTGCTCACTTCTTACTATTACTTCTTCGCCACCTCAAACATCCTGTCCCGCACCGTCTGCGCATACTCCTCGGCGAAGGCTTTGGCGAATTTGCGGGCAGAGGGGGCGAGGGGGTCGTGAGGGTATTCCTGGTAGACGCGTTGCATCAGGCTCACGGCCTCGTTCGCGAGGTGCAGGCGCACGGCTTCCTTGCGCCACCAGTCATTGAAGTTGGCCAGCAAATAGGAAGCACAGGCGGCGCGGTAGAGGGCTTTCGGGGCGGTGGGCGACTGCGGGTACTGTTTCGCGATCTCCAGGCACAGCGCGCGGGCGCGGTAGAGGCACTCGTGCTCGTGGTGGTGTGTTTGCACGGCGGCTACGTCATCGGGCGTGGCGGCGGCAGGGAACCATAACTGCGAGAAGGCTGAGCTCCGCCCGCCGTGCCACAGGGGGTAATTGTAGAAGAGCAGATCGCGGTTGGTGTAGATGAAGGATGCTTCTGTATACTGCGCTTCGGCCTTCGCGTTCGGTGCTTCGGCCTGTGTGACGGCCTGCTCCAGGTTGGCCAGGTCGCCGGCGATGATGCGTGGGTCGCGCAACTGGTCATGCCCCTGCCATTTCTCGCCTTTCGGCGCCATCATGCGCTTGAGCGTCTCCTCCGGCAGGCGCGCCAGCGTGGCGCGGGCTTGGGCGAGTTGATTGTCGCGCAGTTGGCGGATGCCCAGCGTGTAGACCAGCAGGTCGTGCTTGGGGTGATCCGGGTGGGTCTCGAGGTAGGCGGCCACCTGATCGGTGGTCATGCGCGCATCGAGCACGTAGGCGATATCCTCATCATATCCGAGCGTGAAATACTGATCCAGCGCCAGGCCGGGGCGCCCGCTGCGTTCGTAGAGCAGCGCCAGGTTCTCGCGGGCGCCGCCGCAGAGGTAGCTGGTCGGATACTGCTGCAGCAGTTGCGCGAAGTCCGCGATGGCCGCCTCCGCCTGCTTCGATTTGCGATACGACGCGCCGCGGACATACAGCGCCAGGTCGCGCCCGGGCTCGGGATGCTCGGTGAGCGCCTGCGTGGCCCAGTCGATGGCGTCGTGATAGCGCCCGATCAGATACAGGGCTTCTGCCAGCCGTGCCGCGGCCCGCGCGCTCAGGTGCAGTGGCTCATGGGCGTTCAATTCCATGGCCAGGTTCGCCAACTGCGCATTACCCTCGTCCAGGGCATCGGTGTGCTCCAGCCGAAACTCAAGGTAGTCGCCGAGAATCCTCGCGTTCTGGTGGAAGTCGGCGCGCAACTGCTTGGCCTCCTCCGTGGTCAACTCCCCGCTGACGAAGACGATGGATGCGGCCGCGCGGGTGCGCTCGTTGGTATCGGTGAAGGTCGTATATTGGTGCAGGTAGGCTTCCAGCGCCGCGACTTTACGCCCCTGCAGGTAGTCGCAGCGCGCGAGCCATGCCTGGGCGCTGTGCCGGAAGCGCGAGCGGGGGTAGTCATGCAGCAGCGTCTGCAGCGCCTGCCGGGAGCGCGCCATCGCGTTCGGCAGGGGCTTCCCCACCCAGCGCGTGAAGCTGGCATCCAGCTTCGGCACCTGCAGCAGCGAGCGTGGGATCATCATGAGCGCCGCTTCTCGCCGGCGGCTCTGCGGATAGAGGCTTGCCAGGCGTTCGAAGATGGCGGCCGCCTGGGGAAAATGGCCCGCGTCAAATTGGATGGCGCCGAGTACGTAGAGGGCGTGGGCGCGGAGGATGCCGGCGCGTGGATTCGCCGCCAGCGCCTTCATCTGCGCCTCCCCATGCCCCGGGCGCGAGGACTCGTAGTTCCGCCGGGCGGCAAGATACTTGTTCAGCAAGGCGCGATCCGTGTCGGGGGTCAATTCCTCGCTCAGCTCTTCGCGATCCATAATGGCGGCCTTGAGGTCGGGGCCGTACTGGAACTCATCGAGCTCACGCTCCCCGATGCCATGCTTGAGCGCGTTGCGATAGTGCGGCATCGCCTCGTCAAAGCGTCCTGCCTCCTCCAGCCGGCGCGCATTCTTCAGCGCTTCTTCTCCGATGGCTCTCGATTGCCTTTCCTGCTCCCAATTGGCTTCACTTTCCGTGTTGATCCTGGGCGGACACCCGATGGGACGGGATTCTAACTCCTTCCAGGAATAGATGCTCAATGTCCGCGGCGGCTTGCCGAAATCCGGCTCCGCGGTGTTGAAGTGCACGCTGGGATAATTCTCCGGGCTGCACGCGTGCGCCAGGACGGCGACCAGGACCAGGCATCCGATGCCCAGGACGATTGCTACAGCGTAAATGAGCTTGCTCATGGCGTTCCATCTCCTACTCACGCGTTCTTCTTACTCTTTCTCTTACTCCCCTGACACGAGAGCAGGGGACAGCCCCCTGGGCAAGCCCGAACACTTTGGTACCGAGCGCGAAAATCGGGGACAGTCCCCGACTAGATGCGGTTACCGATCTCTCGCACGCCACGCCCTCAAGGGCATGGCTACCTGATCAAGCCGGGTGAACCCGGCTACGGCGTAGCGAGGTCTTCCTGCCGAAGTTGCACGGCGCTAATCTTCCCTGTCAAGCTCCCGAATCCTCCTGGCGTCCGCACGCGCCACTCCCCACACTGTGCGGGCCGCACCGGTTACCTGGATCGGCCCGAGGGTGACCGTTTCCTCCACGCCGAGGTGCGCGCGCGTGCACACCAGCACGGACGCCCGCGCCGGGCTGGCGCGCAGGCCGTTGGGGGAGAGCGCATCGATCTTCGTGAAATCGCCGGGCGCGGCCTCCACCCCCGGCGCGTCGAACTGGAGAGTCAGCGTCACCGCGTCGTCGGCCACGGCGCTCGCGGCATCACCGGTGTTGGTCAGCGAGACGGTCACTGCCAGCGCGGCGTCCTCCCGCCGGCCTTCGATCATCCCCCAGGGCGAGCGCGCCGTTTTCACCTTCACGCGCACCGCCGGCTGCGGCTCCCGCCCCTGCAGCGCTGCCGACAGCGCAGGCAGCGGCAGCGCCATGATCTCCTCCGGCTCGGGGCTGCGGAAGATGATCACCCCCCGGCAGTTGCGCGGGCGGTGGGCGCGGACCGCCGCCAGGTTCGCGGCGAGCATCTTCGCGGTGGGCAGGCTGTAGAGGAGGTGGTAGTCTAGCCCCTTCCCATCGAGGCCGGGATGGATGGCGACGAAATCGGCAAACTCTTCGCCGATCCACTGCGCCGGGGTTGCGGCGGGCTTGGCGGACGCATCGGCCGGCCAGGTGCGGGTTAGGCGGAAGGACGGGTGGCGCATGGCCTCGCTGGCGCTCAATCCCCGGTAGGTGCCGAGGAGCTGTTCGTGATCGTCGAACATGAAGGCATGCCCGTAGGCCGGCAGACCGGCGTAAAACGGTGTGCCCAGCTTGCGCGCGGCGGCAAGGCCGTTCTTCAGCGCACGCAAATCGGAGACAGGCTTCGCCTCCGCCAGCGTGCGCCCGATCTGCGTCTCGTAGAACTGCGGGCAGTAGAAGTCCACCTGCCGCACGAGGGCGCGCAGGTCGCGGCTGGTGAACCAGGTGGGCAGCGAGGTGATGGAGAGCCCGGTCCGCGCCGGCAGCGCATGGCGCACCTGCTTGAGCAGCACGGTGTACCTGGGCAGCAGGCGCGTGGCGCAGTCGAAATCAAGCTGCACCCCGCCCACAGACAGCCCCGCCCCTTCGGCGGCGCGCTTCTGCTGAACATACACATCAGCCAGGCACCGCGCCATGTCCGCCGTGTCCAGACGCTCAAAATGTCGCACCACCCCGGAATCCAGCACGAACACCAGCTCCACCGGCGGCGCTCCCGGCGAGGGCTGCCAGCTCTGCGGCAGCATCAGCGCCACTCCGCCCTCCCCTGTGGCGCTGATCGTCCCCGCCCGCACAAACAGCCGCCGCACCCCCAGCCCCTGTAGCCCCCGCGCCTCCTCGCGGCTCAGCCGAAACGGGCTGTGCCAGTACCATAGGCTGACCTCCAACGGCCCGGCAGGCCGCTCGAATACTCGCACGGCAAGCAAGCCAAGCAGCCCGAGGATGAGCACCGCCGACAACAGTACCCCCGCCCGCCGCGGCAGGCGCCTATGGACTGGATTGGAGGCTGTATTTCGAGGCTGGTTCACCGGTACATCCTTTGGCATGCGTTACCTGGAACGCTATTATACTCCCAATGGTATACTTCGGGGATTACAGCGGGATGAAGTGGGGTTTAACAAATGATGTTAACCTGGGGACTGCCCCTGCGGACTTGTTATTGTCTGAACCTTGATTCAAGGATTTGAGGATTATAGGATTCAGGTGCCCTGCCAGCTCTGTTCGCCATCCATGGTATACAGATAACACTATGTCTCTCGGCCACTCCCTTGCACGCTGGCTGAGCCATTATCCACCCGCCAACGCACTGGCATCCTCAAATCCTTTAATCCTTAAATCAAGGTTCAGACAAACAACCGCTATCTATTACTGCCCGCCTTTCTTGGTCAGCAAATCGGTCATGCCGAAGGAGCCTTTTTCTTTTGCTACGGCCAGTGGGGTTTTGCCCTCGTTATCTTTGGCATTGACGGCTGCGCCTTTGGCCAGCAGGATGGTCGCGCCGGCGGTGTTATCGACTTCGGCGGCGTAGTGCAGGGGTGTCCGGCCATTTTTATCCTTGACGTTGACATCAGCCAATTTAGTCAGGATCACCTTCAGCATGCTCTCCCGCCCGTAGCTGCGGTTGGTGGCGACCCAGTGCAAAGCGGTCGCGCCGTTATTCGCCACCGCAGTGAGGCTCGCGCCTTTTTTCAGCAGGAGATCGAGGACATCCTGCTCTCCGGTCCCGCTCAGCGCCCAGTGCAACGGGGTCTTGCCGGCGTTGTCGCGTGCCTCCAGCTTTGCCCCGTGTTGCAGCAGCGCATCCATGCCGTCCGCGGTGCCCGCAAACGCGGCCTGGTGCAGCGGGGTGGCACCCTCGTTATTAGTAGCGTTGACATCCGCGCCTTTCGCGAGCAGCAGGGAAACCATCTCCGCGTGTTTCCCATTGAATTGTACGGCACAGTGCAGCACACTGTCGCCGCGCTTGTTTTTCGCATTGACATTGGCCCCTTTCTCCAGCAGCAAGGTCGCGGCATGCGTACTGTTACGATTCGCGGCAGCCATCAGCGGGGTGATGAGCTCGGTATTCGTGGCATCGACCGCTTCACCCTCGGCGAGCAGGCGCTGGACGATCTCAACGAAATCATTACTCGCTGCCCAGTGCAATGTCGTATATCCACCGTACCCTTTCGCATGCAGGTCCGCTCCGCGGGCGATGAAGAGATCGGCCATGTCCTTTTTGGTCACGGTGAAGAGCAGGTTGCGCTTCGGCGTGGCGATGGGCGCTCCCTTGTCCAGCAAGGCGGTGGCAACCGGGACATTATTGCTATAGACGGCACGCTCCAGCGCGGTACATCCGACATGATCCACGGCATTGATATCCGCCCCATGCGCCAGCAACACATCGGCGATCGCCTTGTTGCCCTTCTGTTTGGAGGCGGCGATGAGCAACGGGGTGCGTTCCTGATCATCCTTGACGTTCACATCCGCCCCTTTGTCCAGCAGCGCCGCCACGCCGTCCACCACATTGTGCTCGATGGCCGCCGACAGCAGTTCGGCAGACAGAGCGGCCGGGATAGTTTTGATTTTCGCCAGCATGAGTAGCGCATACTTGCTGTTGTCGGACTCCAGTGCGGTGCGCAGCGGGGTGCTGTGATACCCGTCCGAATTCGTGTACAGCGGGTCGGCGCCGTTGTCCAGCAGCAATGTGAGCAGGGCTTCATTGCGGCTATAGATCGCACGGTCCAGAATGCTATTGCCGTTCTTGTCATAGACGTTCGGGTTGGCGCCGTGCTTCAGCAGGGACTTGGCGATCTCGGGCTTCTCGTAGAGCATGGCGCTCCATAACGGGGTTTCGCCGTTCGCATTTACCGCATTGATATCTGCCTTTTTCGCCAGCAGCAAGGTGATGACATCGTCATCCGAGGCCAGATGCATGGCGGTCTCGCCGTCATGCGTTTTGGCCGTCACATCGGCGCCCGCCGCCAATAAACACTTCACCGCCGCGACTCGACTCCTCGCCACCGCGGTATGCAGCGGCGTGTAGCCGTCGTGGTTGGTGGTGGTGAGATCGGCATGTTTGGCCAGTAGTACCTTGATATCCTCCACCTGCCCCGCATCGGCAGCCAGATGAAGGGGGGTGTTGCCGTCGTTGTCGCGGATGGCACAACTGGCGTTTTTGCTGAGCAGGAAGCTGGTGAGGTTCGTGTAGCCCCCGGCTGCGGCATAATGCAGCGGCGTACGCCCTTCCTCATCCACGGTGTTCACCAACGCCGGCTTGGCCTTCAACAGCGCGGCGACCTGTGCCTGGTCCCCTTCCTTCGCCGCCTCATGAATCGGTGCCGCAGAGGCCAGAGTGGCCAATAGTAATACGAAAAGCGTCCAACTGACAAAGCGAAACATCGGGTCCTCCTGAGACCATATTTTCGCTCACGGATATGGTGAATCCTTTCAATTAAAGTTCAGACAATCGCCATGACCGGTCCCATAGACGCGGGGACAGCCCTGACCGAGCGCTATTGTATATGCCGGAGTGCCAATCGCTGCCTTTTCTTCTCGTCATCAGGCGGGCTCTTCCGCGGGGGCAGTCCCCATACCTGGCGGGATAGACGCCCATCGCGAGCCCGCCGGATCAGGGCAGTCCTCTCGATGAGGGTGTGGTGGATGCCTTTCCGCACGGATTATCACCGTCCCCGCCTTGCCGTCCAGCCGCACGCGCATCCCGGTGTGCAGCGTGCGCGTCAGGACGTTGACGGCGACGATGGCATGTAACAATCCATGTTAAAGCTGATAACACCAGCGCTGATGGCGGTAGTCTCAATCCCCCTCCAGTAATAACGTTTTGATCTCCCAGGGGCGGAAGGTGAGGGTTACGCCTTTTTCGGCATGTGGCTGCGGGGTGCTCAGCGGATGTTCGAGGAAATTAACTTCCGTCACACGGCGGATTCCCGGTCCGAGCCGGAGGGTGGCTTCGCCGGAGTGGCCGGCGGTTTCCAGCAGGCGGAGCACCAGCGCAGCGGAATGTTCGGCGCGGCGCAATGCAGTGCAGACGATGCCGGGCATTCAGTCGATGTGCAGGGGCCACGCCGTGGCAGCGTGGGCGGCGTGGGCCCGCGTGACGCACAGCGGATGATTGAACGCCAGACCGTCGTGCAGCAACTGTGCATTCGAAGCGCCGGCGGCATGCGGCAGCAGGGCGAGGCGCAGGTGATGCACCCCGTTATCCGTTTCCACATCCGGTTCGTAGGCGTTGCGGAGCAGCGTAATGCGCAGCCGGCCACCCAGCGCATCATACCCATAACGCCCATCATTGCAGACCGTCAGCCCGAAATCGGCACCCGAGACGTCCACCATCTTCTGCATGGGGTGTTCCAGGCCGTCCGCCATCCGGTCTTGCACCAGGAACGGGCCATCGGCGCGGACCTGCGTGACATTTTGCCAGTTGGTGGCGGCGAATTTCAACTGCGGCACTCCGACCTGCGCATTTCCTCGCTCATGCCAATCCAACTGCAAGTGCACATCGATACGTGGCAGGTCGCGGTAGAAGAGCAGCTCCTCGCTGATGCTCGACTCTCGCACGCTATGGCGTACGCGGCAGCGCGCGAAGACCGGTCCAGCCTCCAGCACGCACACCTCCGCCGCGCGCAGCAAGGTTTCTTCCCGGGTGGAGGCGCCAATTGTCCAGGCGGACCCTTCGATCGGCGTTTCATCGATGAGCTGGAAGACATTCCAGCCAAGATCATCGCGCACGCCGGGGTGGGCGGCCTGGTAGGCCGGGACCAATTCGCGCTGCAGGCGCGTATCGAAATACGAGGCGATCACCCCGGAACGTTGTTGGATCTTCACCCGGGCTGTGGCTGTTTCAATGGAGATAAATGCCGAATCGCTCGCGGCATTCACACCGTTCCCGATGCTGATGGCGGGGAAGGCGGGCGCCGCCGCCTCGTCATGTGTGACGATCCGATAGGACTTCTGCCCGAACGGCGGCACGTCGGCGGCGATGAACAGGGAGGCGTCCTTCAGGCGTTGCACGGGGATCGGTATCTCCATGTCGTCTACCAGGTAGGCGACATCGTCGGGCAGCAGCGCCCGCACCGGCTCGGTGCGCCATTGGCCCAGGGTGTTGGTCACGATGAGCCAGCGGCCGTCCGCATCTGCGTGCGGCGTCAGGCGGGACAGCGCGGCATCATGCACCGCCTGTGCCTCCGCAAGAACGGTGGCAGCGCGGGCACCGGCATCAAGATAAGTGTCATGCACGGCCGCCCCGTCGAAGATATCATGGAATTGGTTGAAGAGGGCGGGAAGCCAGGCCTCGCGCAAGCGTGCCGATGCATCCAGCCCGGTGAGGGCACAGAGCGTCTCGGCGTCCAGCAACGCCGTCTCGCAGGCACGATTGGCGTATTTCAGTGCGCTGTGCGTGGTGAAACAGCCGTCAAACGAATCCTGCAGTGCCCCACGCACGTGTGGACGCTCCACCATTTCAGCGCTGAAGAGCGGCAGAACGGTATCGATGGTACTGAAGGTGAAGGTGGGGATGAGCGGTTTGTCGCGGTAGCGTTCCACCTGTGCCAACTCGAAGCGCGGCAACCCACCGCCATGATCGCCAATGCCCCACATGCGCAGGCAATGCGTGGCGCGCGTCAGGTCGCGGGTCAGCAGCGAATAGATCACCCAGTGCGGCTCCAGCATCGTGCTGTAGAGGCAGGAGAAGACCGGAATGGTGGTGCCGTCCACGCCTTCCCACTGGTAAAACACCTGGAACTCGGTGCCCGGCCCGCCGCGCATGTGGAAGTAACAGTCGCACTCGGCCAGCCGGGCGATTTGCGGCATATTCCCCGGATGCCCGAAGGTGTCCGGCTCCCAGAAGACGGTGGGTGCTGTGCCCAACTCGGCGCGGGTCCAATCGATGGCATACTGGATCTGGCGAACGATGGCCTCGCCGTCGGCCATGTTCAGATCGCCCTCCACCCAGGTGCTGGCGCCATTGACCCAGCGCCCCTCGGCGACGCGTTGGCGTACGCGTGCGAACACCTCCGGGTCGAGGTCGCGCACCACCGCATAGGTGGGAATCTGGCTGGCGATGAAGGTCACACCGGGATGGTCGTCCATCAGGTCGGTCACCGCCTTGAAGTCCCGGCGGATGCAGGAGACGGTGTCCGCCCACGTCCACATCCAATCCATATCAATATGCGCATGGCCCAGCAGGTGCACCGTCAGCGCTTTGGCACGCGGCGACAGCGGGAGGAGATGGCGCTCCATCTCCGCGATGGAAGCCAGCACGGCATCCCAGCGCTGGGCAGACAGTGCGACCGTATCAATGGCGTCCACCGCACGCGCGACACAGGCCTGCTCTTCCGGCCCCTCCGCCAGTTTCTCTGCCAATTGCAGTTGCCCCGCCGCCGCGGAGAGATCATAACTCCACTGCACGGCACGCGTCGGTCTCACGGTGGCGACGAAGAGTTCGGCGCCTGCCGGGAGCTCGGTCGGTTCCAGGCAGAGGATCAACTGCAGCGACTGGCCAGGCGTGATCGGGATGGGCAGCGGATCGGCGATCGGACCGGTGGCATGCCAGGCATGGGTCTCCGCGTACAGTTGCTCGCCGTTCAGCCAGAGCGTGAATGGAGAGAGCCCGCGAATCGAAAGCAGGGCTTCCTCTCCCGCCAGCGGGATGCCTTGCCAGGTCTCCGGGAAGGTAACCGCGGCATAGAGCCAATTCGGCGCATTTTTCTGCAGGAACGGTTGGGAGCGTCCATCCCACACCGGCCACTCCGCTGCGGTGCTGCCCGCCAACGGGTCCGGCAGCACCGCCGGCGGAATATGCCATTCCACGGCAAACCCCGACTGCAGGTGCTCATATTCCTGTAATAACGATGCTACGATGCTGGACAGCGCCATCTCGACTCCCCCGGTATCAACATGTCTGACCGCACGAAGCGGCTACTCGCCGGTCAGTGTAGCATGTTCAACGAGCGTGGGCAATGTACCCGGACGCATGGGCAGGAGTATCATATTTTCACCGCAGACGCTGAGACGCAGAGGGAGTATCGGGCTTGCTGGTGCCTTTTGCGGGAGCGGAATGAGAGGAGCAATATCCCATAATGCCCGGGTATCTTCATCTCGCGAAGCTCAGTGGAAAGGATATACCGTGGCTATCGTCCCGGCGGCGTCGTGGAGCCGCGCACTGCGAGGGAGGTCGGCAGCGTGATGGTGCAGTTTTCGACGACCACGTTGTGGATGCGGTCCAACAGCAGTTGCGCGGCGGCCTGGCCGACCTCGCGCAACGGCGCATGCACGGTAGTCAGTTGATTCACGCCGCTGGCGTCCAGGAAGGCATCGGTGTCGTCGAAGCCGACAAGGCTGTAATCGTCCGGAACACGAAGACCGTGCTGTTGCAGCAGATACCAGATGCGCCGTGCCTGCGGATCGTTGTGCGCCAGCAGCGCGGTGATTTCCCGGTGTTCGGCCAAATACTCCAGCAGCAGGCGCTGCTGGGCGAGGACATGGGCGTGCGGCGCATGTCCCCCATACCCGAGCGCCATCTCCAGGTGATACGGCGGCGCGATATCGCCGAGAAACGGCGCGGGAGTGGCCACCGTGTGCCGGTCAGGGTCGAGCCCCCATTCCTGCAATGCCCGGCGAATACCGGCGGTGCGTTGCGCGAACAACAATCCCCAGTCGGCGGCGACGAAGTTCATGAAGTGGCGATGGCCGAGTTCCAATAAATGCCGGGTAGCCAGATAACCGCCGAGCTCCGTGTCAATTGTCACCGTCGAGCACGCAGGGTGCTCCAGGATCGTGGTGACCATCGGGCGGTCAGTGAATCCCGGCGTGCGGGAGAGTTGCGCCACCAATGCCGGGTCGGTCTCGAAAATGATCGCCCCATCGACTTCTCCACGGGGAAATGCCGCGGGCAGCGGGGGAAGGGTGGCCCCCGGAGCAATCGATCTGGCGACGACCATCACTCCGAATTGCGCCTGGTTGAGGGTATCCAGGATGCCCTGTATCTGCAGCAGGTAATAATTGCTGGCATGGTGGTATTCGCCACAGAGTAATGCCACCATGGTATTCAGCGTGGTCTTGCCATACCGGCGCAAAATCATCCGCTGTGCGGCACGGTTCTGCTCCGGGTCATACCCCAGGCACTCCGCCGCCTCCAGCACGCGTGCACGCGTCGCCGCTTTGACGCGCGGATCACCTGACAGAGCCAGCGATACCGTTCCCTGGCTGACACCACAGGCAGCCGCGATATCCTTCATGCATACCATTACATCGCCTATTCTTTCACAGGTGCACGGCGTACGTCAACCCGGCAGAGGCAGGCAGCGTCCCAGAACTCCGGCAAACGTTGCGTGCGCTCTATTGACAAATTAGCCGGCTTGTCGTATGATTTTAATACGTATTAATATAAGATGCAAGACAGGGGAGCACGGTCTATCCCGGATTATCCGTGTCCCTCATAATCGAGTTAGCGATGCATTATTCCTGCAAAGGTTCAGGAATAATGCGGGTTGATTCGTTGGTACCTGATCAGCTTTGGCATCTGATATGCATCATTGGCTTCAGCGGTGAGGCCTGCGGTGTGAGGTGGCGTCCGCGCTGCCCACGTTGATCAAATCCGCCGCCGGGATGAATATTGGCCCCGACACCGTCCCGGTGGACAATGTCCCGGTGGATATGCTGCCCCGGGTAATTCATGCATGCATGTGCCTCTGCCAACTCTCTGATGAAAAGGGGGGAACCATGTATACTTATCACGATGTACGTACCGTGTCATCCCGTTCTCGGATGCCATGGAGCACCCTGATCGGGCTGCTTGTCCTCATTGGCGCCGGCCTCCTTTGGCCTTGCGCCGGCAATGCGCAAAACCTCACCGTGACCACTACCTGGCTCGGGAATACCTTGAGCCGTTCCAATGCCAGTGACCAGTTGACATATTTACAGTCGGTGATCGAGGGGATCTACGTCGCCCCGGATGGCCGCGTCTATGCGCAGTCCTATTGGGAAGAAGGCCAGAAGGGCGTCGGCATCTACAAAAATGGGGATGCCATCGGCATTTGTGACGGCTCGGGGTGCACTTTTTCGCACGGCGGCGTCACCGGCGATGGCACATATGTGTATTTCGCGACCTATAGCGGCGTCTCTTCCCACGTGCGGCGTGTCACCCTCGATGGGAAACTCGCGTCCGGTGGCAATGATATTCCGATCAGTACCAACGAGCCGTTTGTCGATACTAACGGCAACCAGGTGCGTGATTGGAATGAGACATATACCGACGTGAACGGCGACGGCGCATACGAGCAATCGACCATCATGGGGCTCGCGGTGTATGGGACGGAACTCTTTGTCACCGATGGGGCAAACGGCAAGATTCACGTCTTTAACAAAGATTTCTCTTCCTCCACCGAACTGCGGAATTGGAGCGTTACCCGTCCGGGAGACATGGTCGCCGATACCAGCGGGAACATCTGGATGGTGCAAAAAGCCGGCGGTGGTCAAGCGGCAAAAATCGTCTGCTATAACCGGGTGACCGGCGACGTCATCACGGAAATCAACACCACGACGGACGCGAATCTCACCGACCCGCGCGGGATGGCCATCAACGGCGCCGGGCAGTTGCTGGTGGCCGATAACGGGCCGAATATGCAGGTGCATATCTTCAACATCACCGGCACGCCCACGCTGGCGAGTACCTTCGGTACGGCGAACGGCATCTTTTCCGGCACCGGTGCCGCAAAAGGCCAGGCGGGAGCGCTAAAGTTCAATTACCCCACCGGTGTTGGCGTCGACGCCGCGGGCAATTATTATATCGCCGGTCTCGAGTCTTCACTGGAGTCATACACCCCAGCCGGCGCGCTGCTGTGGAAACTGGATGGCCAAACGACGTTATGCGATGTGTGTCAACCGGACCCGGCATCGGAAAGCGATCTGTTCGGTTTTCGACAACATTACGTCTTCGACTACACCAAACCGTCCGGTAACGAATGGACCTATCGCGGCAACACCTGTGATCCGTTCCTGTATCCGGACGATTATCGCTTGCATGGTGAAGGCGCCATTACCTCGTTTGGCACCTACCGGATCGGCGGGCAACGGTTCCTTGCCGCGTCCAGTCAGTTCGGCACCCAATTTGCGCTATATCGCTTCAACTCGGCGGCTAGCGGCGAAATCGCCATCCCCTGTAATATCTTCGCTGCTCAGTGGCGCACTCCCTGGCCAGCGAACCAACCGTATCCCCCCGGCGACTGGGCCAGTTGGGTGTGGGTGGATACGGACGGCGACGGGCAAATCGACGCGAATGAATATGTGCTCCAGCGCGATCCCGGTTGGGCAGGGATCGAGTACAGCACCTGGCGCATCGATCAGGCGGGCAACGTCTGGCAATCATATGCGTATGCCGGGGGCACGAATCTCAATATTCGGAAATACCCCTTCCAGGGATTGAGCGGCAGCGGAGTTCCATTGTATACCAATTGCGTGGAGTATCCCGTGCCGGCGCCGTTCACCACCAATAACATCAGCAATCTGTATTACGATTCCGTCAACGATGTTATGTATCTCTCGGGCTTCACCACGGATTATCCCAATAGCCTGGGTGACGGCTTCCCGCAAGTCGGGCGGGTGATCTGTCGGTACAACACCTGGAGTGTCTCACCGTCATTGCAATGGACGCTGGTGTTGCCGTACAACACAGCGCCATATAATGCCTATGCGAAGGCGATGGCGTTTGCCGGTGATTACTTCTTTGTCGGTTATCTGAACACCCATATCGTGCGGGTCTATCGTCAGAGCGACGGTCAATATCTCGGCGACTTGAAGCCTGGTGATCAGTGCGAGTCTTCGTGTTATATCGATAGCCAGTGCGGGCTGACCGCGTACAAGCGCAGCAACGGCGAGTATGTGATCTGCGTTGAACAAGGGTATTGTAGTAATCAACTGACCGTGATGCGCTGGACGCCCGGTGTGACCGCTCCTCCGGCCCCGACCGGCATCGCCGATGCCGGCTCGACCCTCGGCAGCATCAATATTACCTGGACGGATGTCGCGGGAGAGACCGGGTACAAGCTGGAACGGCAGATGTGTAGATCAACCAGCCCGATCGGTTGGACGGCGTGGACCGAGGTGAACGGCGCCATCGCGGCCAACACCACCAGTTACACCGATACGGACGTCTCCGGCATCTACCGCTACGCGTATCGCTTGCGCGCGTATAACGCCGGCGGCGTGTCGGATTACTCAAAAACGGTCATCATCGACCTGGGCAACATCCTCACCGCTACCGGCAAGGATGGCGCCATCCGTTTGAACTGGACCAAATACGCTACCGCGACCGGGTATAAAGTGGAGCGCAGCCCGAATGGCACCAGCGGCTGGGTGCAGGTGACTGCCACGGGCAGCGGCCTGGCGTGCGACAATACCGGTCTGGCCCCCTCGACCACCTATTATTATCGTGTGCGAGCAACCACCGCCGGGGGGGACAGCCCCTACGGCAATGTGGCCAGCGCAGCCACCACCGCCGTCGTCGTCCGCGCGCCGCTCTTTACCGACAACTTCGATGGAACATCGATCGGCTCCGCCTGGACGCTGTATGGCGGCGGAACCTGGTCGGAAAGCGGCGGCATCCTGCAACGGACGGATACCGCGGCGACGAATCAGCGCGTCATTCTGAATAATAGCGGCATCAATTTCCCGTTTATTCAGACGATCAAGGCCAAGGTGCGGATGGATAGCGCCAACTTTTTCCGCGCCGGCCTCAGTCTCTGCCAGAATGCCACTGACGGCGGGGCGTATACCTTGGTTTTCGACAATTGGGACTTCATGTTTCTGGATGATTATGTCATGGTTGGAAATTCATTAGTATATAACCCGCAGCTCGGGAACTGGTACTGGATGAAGTTCCAGCGCGCCTATGACGGCACGCTCTACGGCAAATTCTGGAACGATGGCGCCGATGAGCCGGCGGCTTGGACCTTGTCGCAACCCGGCTGGAGTGGCCGTACCGGCTTCCCGGGGCTGAATGCCTCGTTTGATGGCACCCCGATCTCGTTTGATGAGGTTTCGGTGTACGGCGATACCTCGCCGGTCGCCGTCAACGATAGTTACACCGCGTATACGAACCTCGCGTTGCAGGTGGCAGCGCCCGGCGTGCTGTCCAACGACACCGATGTAGATAGCGATCCGCTCACCGCGGCAAAGGCGACGGATCCGGCGCATGGCGCGGTCACGATGACCAGCAACGGCGCCTTCACCTACACCCCGACCGCCGGCTACAGCGGACCGGACAGCTTCACCTATACAGTCAGCGACGGCATGGGAGGCAGCGCGACCGGCACCGTCAATATTACCGTCGTCAACCTGGGGTTACCCGTCGTACAGAACCTGTCGCTCTGGCTAGTCGCTTCCACGCTCACCCCCGGCACCGTGACGACGTGGCCCGATATCTCGGGACATAACTTCGATGCGACACAAACCGTGCCCGCGAATCGTCCCACCGCCAACGCCACCGCGTTGAACGGCTACCCCGGCGTGGTGTTTAATGGCACAAATACCCTCCTGAACGTGCCGGACATGTCATCCGCCTTCCCCAACTCGGCGGGCACGCTCAGTATCGTCTTCCAAACCACCGATCCGTCGTATGGCTTATGGCATCAAAACAACGCCTGTAACGATTCGCGCTGGCGCTATTCCAGCGGGGACCAATACAACGCGCGCGCCTTCCCCGGCGAGTTCAGCCCCATTCGCGTCATGGATTCCAGCCTGTTCATGCCCAGTTCCGGCGCGCATATCGTGACGCTGGTCAGCGGCGGCACATCGGGCACCTACAATCTCTACCTGGATGGCGTATTGCGCAACAGCAGTCCGATTAACAATATGGGGTGGGTCACCCCGGGCACGGCGTGGATCGGGCGCGAAGTGTACGAATGGCTCGATGGCGCCATCGGGGAAATTGTCCTCTATAATCAAGCGCTGTCGGATACCGACCGCCAGTCCGTGGAAACCTACTTGCGCGGCAAGTATAATCTCACCAATGTCCAACCGACGGTCACCCTCACCGCACCCGCCCCGGGTACGGTGGTGACGGCGCCCGGCCCACTGCAACTGACCGCGACCGCCTCGGATAGCGACGGGACCATCGCGAAAGTTGAATTTTATCAAGACTGGGTGAAATTGGGTGAAGACACCTCGTCGCCCTATACATGCACCTGGTCGAATATTCCGGCGGGCGATTACACGCTCGACGCCGTCGCTTATGATAACGCTGGTGGGTTAATCCGTTCTAACACGGTGAGCATCCACGTGAATACCGCGCCAACCGTCAGCCTGACTGCCCCGACGGAAGGCCAGGTTTTCGCCCCGCCGGCGAATATCACGCTCACTGCGACCGCCTCCGACACTGACGGGACGATCAGCAAGGTCGAGTTCTACCAGGGGAGCACGTTGCTCAATACTGACAGTACCAGCCCATACAGCTACGCCTGGAATGGTGTAGCGGCCGGCAGTTACACGCTGACGGCAAAGGCGTATGACAATTACAACTGCACGACCACTTCCGCCGCGGTGCATATCCGGGTGAATGCATCGCCATCCTGCTCCATCACCGCACCGACCACCAGCTTCAGCTACAGCGCCGGCACCACCGGGTATAACCTGACGATCACCGCGTCCGCAACGGATACGGACGGGACGATCAGCAAGGTCGACTTCTACAACAACGGTATCCTGCTGGGCACGGACTCTACCAGTCCATATAGCTACGTCTGGAACACGGTGGAGGCCAGCGGCACCAGCGGCATCGGCCTGACGGCGGTGGCCACGGACAGCGACGGCGCCGCCACCACGTCCGCCACGGTGACCGGCACCATCACCGACAGCGCGCTGAAGTGCTACTGGAAGCTCAATGAAACCAGCGGCACTACCGCCAGCGACTCCTCGGGCACCGGCAACGCCGGCACCACCTACTACAGTCCCATCTGGACGGCGTGCAAGATCGCCAATGGCCTCTCCTTCGATGGCAGCACTCAGTGCGCCCAGAAGACCAGTGCCACCGGCCTGCCTGCTGCCAACGCCAACCAGACGCTCTGCTGCTGGATCTACGTCTCCAGTACGCCCACGGTGCGTAAGACCGGAGTGTGCCTTACCGGTAGCAGCTCCGGTTCCGGGGTGTATCTCGGCTACAACAGCAGCACCGTCTTCGGCATCTGGAAATACAGCGGCACCGCGCTGGTCACCACGACCTCACTGCCCACCGCCGGCGCCTGGCACCACGTTGCGTATGTGAAGAACGGCACCTCCGGCAACTTTAATCTGCTGTATATCGATGGCACGCAGGTCGCCTCTACCAACACCGCGACCGATACCGCCACGGCCACCGTCGTCAGCGCGGCCCGTACCCCAAACGGCGGCGACTACTGGCCCGGCAAAGTGGATGAAGTGCGTGTCTACAACCGGGTATTGAGCGGCACGGAGATTGCCGCCCTGGCGCAAGGGAAACAATAGCCAGACAACAAGAACAGGCGGGCCGGGAAGAAGATCCTGGCCCGCCGAAACAATACGTGGAAGCAGGAGATGAGCTGCGGTCATCCCCCACTGTGCCTGCCTGGTGTACAGAAAGAAACAACGTTGTTTTCGTTCGCAACACCACACAGCGTTTACGAAAAGTGCCATACAAGGAGAGATCAAGAGAATGTTGCCCTTTACCAGCGTCTGCCGACCCCCCTGGCTCATCGTGTTTTTCGCCTTACTCTGCGCACTTCCGAGCTGGGCAGAAACCTTGTCAGTCACGCCGCCCACCAGCGGCGTGCTGCTCTGGTTGAAAGCCGACGCGCTGGCACTGAATACCGGTGATCCGGTGACGGTCTGGACGGATGCCGGCGGGCAGGGACGCCAGGCTACGTTCACCCGGATCAACGGCGCTGGCGTCGCTCCCACCTTCGTTGCCAATGCCATCAACGGGAAACCGGCTGTGCGCTTTGCGGGCAACAGCCAACTGCGCGTGGACGCCCTGCCGCTCGCGGCGTATACCATCGTCACCGTCTTCACCACCGCAGCCGGCGGGGAGATGCTCTACGAGCATAGCGACGGTATCCACTCGTATATGATGAATACGAATGGCTGTTACCTGTCCACCGGCAACGATGATACCGTTTCGGTCAATCGCGGGCGGGTACGGACGGAGAAAGATGCGGCGAGTGACCACTGGGCTGCCACCGGGAAACCGGTGGTGAGTATCCACACCTTCGACGGCACCGATGACAGCCTGCGGCTGTATGCCAACGGGGTGTTGCAGGAGATGACGCCCGCAGCATTGGGCAAGCTCAACACCCGCGCCTCCGTCACCTCGCCGTTCTGGATCGGGGTACACGCCTATTTCGGCAACATGCAGTTTCACGGGGATCTCGCCGAGATCATCGTATACGATCACGCGCTGTCATCGGCAGAGCTTACCCAGTGCAACACCGCGCTCATGCGCAAGTACGGGCTTACCGGCGCCAACCCGCTCCCGCCCGACGGACTTGTCTTTGACTTCGATGCTGGCGCCGGCGTTACCGGCACGGACCATGTCACCGCCTGGAAGGATCAATCGCCAAACCACCTGGTCGCGACCGGCTATCGCGGGAAAGAACCGGCACTGCTGGAGAACGGCATCAACGGCAAACCCTCATTGAATTTCCCCGGCGCCGATTGCGGGCAGGTCGGAGGAGTTCCCGGCAAGTTTCATGGCGATAACGAGATGGATCTCCCGGATGTGAGCACCTATTTCACCGGCGCCGACGGCGGCACCCTCTTCGTCGTCTATCAGGCCTCGGCGAGCAGCCATTACAGTTTCACCTCCATCCATCAAAATAACAGTTTCACGGACGAATGGTTGATGTATTCGAACCAGCCAACGGGATATACCTCCATGTTCCGCAAGACGAGGGTCGATGGTACCGCCCCCTCCGGCGTGCGGCTGGATGCCCCGCAACTGTGCACCTGGGTCTCGGCGACCACAGGTGCCGGCACCTACCATACCTGGATCAACGGCACGAATATGACCACCAATGATCCGGACTGGATTACCCCCACTACCTTCCGTCTCAGCATGGTCAATTCTCCGTACGACAACATGAACGGCGGCTTCGTCGGCATGATCGGCGAAGTGGTGCTCTACAACAAACCGCTCGACGACGCCACCCGTAAAATGGTAGAAGCGACCTTGGCAAAGAAATGGGGACCGTTCAAGTAAAGCCGGGCACAATACGGCGGAATGCTATCGGAGGGGCACCATCTATATGGTGTCCCTCCTACCTTTACCCCCACCGCGACCCCGCCGGATCCGGGCAATCCTGCTCCAGAATGCGCGTGCGGATGCTGAGCAGGCAGCCGCAAATGCCGCAGGTATCGGGTGGTTGCCGATGCGGGCAGGCAGCGCAGCGTTGGCGGCGGGCGTGGGCCATTTCGGCGGGCGCCTCTGTCCAGGCGTGCTGCAGCAGCACCTGGCGGAGGAGGTCCGCCAGGTGCTCGTCGGTCAGCGGCTTGGGGCGCGTGCAGTGCCGGCACTCGGCCACCTCAGCCCTCCTGCAGCGCCAGGCACACCACCGATTTGGCCGGCAGCGTTACCGTCATCTGCCCGTCCGCGCGTACCTGTGCGCCGGTGAAGGGGACCGGATGCACGGTGTCCGGCGCGGCGAAGGTGTTGTGCGCCTGCATGGTGTCGGCGGTGAGCACGCGGCCCGAGAGCGTCTTCGGCAGAGCACCGTGCAGCGTCACGGACAACTCAGCCTCCTGGTCGGGGTGGAGGTTGCACAGCGTGAGGTGGATGATGCCGTCCGCCGCGCGGGAGGCGGAGGCGCTGAGCTGTGGGATGCCTTCGCCCTCACATGCGTACGTCGCACTGTCCAGGTGCGTGGGCAGTAGCACGGCGTCCTGGTGTACCTTGTACAGTTCGAAGACGTGGTACGTCGGCGTGCACAACATCTTCGCGCCTTCGGTGAGCACCATCGCCTGCAGCACGTTGATGGTCTGCGCGATGTTGGCCATCTTCACGCGGGCGCAATGCCGGTTGAAGATGTTCATCGTCACCCCGGCCACCAGCGCGTCGCGCAGCGTGTTCTGCTGGTAGAGGAAGCCGGGGTTGGTGCCCGGTTCCACCTCATGCCAGGAGCCCCACTCATCGACGATAAGCCCCACGCGCTGCTCCGGGTCGTAGCGATCCATGATCGTCCCGTGCTTCACGATCAACTCGTCCATGAAGAGGGCGTTTTTCAACAGCGTGAACCAGTCGCCTTCGTCGAACTGCGTGGCAGAGCGGCTGGTGCGCCCCGAGCCGCAGTAGTAGTGCAGGCTCAAGCCCTGCATATGGTTGGCGGCTTCGCGCATCAGCACGTCCGTCCAGTGGTAATCGGCATGGCAGGGGCCGCAGGCGATCTTGTAGATGGGCGTGGGGCCGAAGTTGCGCACGTAGGTCTGGTAGCGGCGGTACTCATCGGCGTAATACTCGGCGCGCATGTTGCCGCCGCAGCCCCAGTTCTCGTTGCCCACCCCGAAGTAGGGGAGCGTCCACGGCTGCTCGCGCCCATTCGCCTGCCGCCAGTCCGCCATCGGCGATTTGCCCTCCAGCGTGATGTATTCCACCCACTGCTGCATCTCCTGTACCGTGCCGCTGCCGACGTTGCCGCAGATGTACGGGGCGCAGCCAAGTTGTTCGCAGAGGTCGAAGAACTCATGGGTGCCGAAGTGGTTGTTCTCGGTGACCCCGCCCCAGTGGGTATTGATCATCGTCGGGCGCGCCTCCCGCGTGCCCACGCCGTCCTTCCAGTGATACTCATCGGCGAAGCACCCGCCCGGCCAGCGCAACACCGGGATATTGATCGCCCGCAGCGCCTCCACCACATCGTTGCGGATGCCGCGCGTGTTGGGAATCGGCGAATCCTCTCCCACCCAGATCCCCTCGTAAATACAGCGCCCCAGATGCTCGGCAAAGTGCCCGTAGATATTCCGGCTGATCATGTCTCGGCCAAGATCGGCCTGGATGATGAGATGATTCATGCTTACTCTCCCTTCGTGATTGCGGATTGCGGATTGCGGAATGATTGGCGGCACCCGCAATGTCCATGGGCATTTTTATCTGTGAACGGATGAAGTCTCCGTCACCCGATCTCATACTTTTTGATAAGCCTATCGCCTAATATTAATGATTGTATAGTATGATATGGCTTGCTATGATATGCTGTCAATAGCTATGATACTTGACGGTACGATCAGTTATTAGTAGGATACTAGCTAACTATTATGATAATCCGGTGAAGCCTGAAAGGCTGACATTCGATAGCCCAGGGTGCAACGCAGTGAAACCCTGGGAGGGTGGGAAGACAGATCCGTCGAGCCCTGAAAGGGCGGTATTCAATACGGTTCTCCATGCGGAATACCACCCTTTCAGGGTTGGCGGGATTTATCTACCCCACCGCACCCAGGGTTCCGCTAACGCTCCACCCTGGGCTATCGAATGTCAGCCTTTCAGGCTTCACCGGGTGCGTTATCCGATCCGTCTTGATAACATAACAACAGGCTGCACATTCGAATCCTAAAATCCTTGCATCAGGTGAATCATGGTTCAGACCAAAATAGACCCATCCTCCCTGCAAAGCTACCTGCCCCTGGCGGAGGCGCTGGCCTCGCCGACGCGGTTGCGCATCCTGGCGTTGCTTGGGGAGCGCCCGCAGCATATTGCGGAACTGGCGGCGGCGCTGGGGATGCGCTCGCCATCGGTGGTGCCGCACATCCAGCAGCTGGAGGCGGCGGGGATCATTGAGACCGCTGAACGGCGGGGGCGGCGCGGGGTGCAGAAGGTGTGCGCGCTGCGCATGGCCCGGGTGACCATCCCCCTGCGCCCGCTGCCGGGGCCGGAGTGCTACCAGGTGGCGGTGCCGGTGGGGCAGTATGTCGACTGGGCGGTGCAGCCCACCTGTGGGCTGGCGGGTCCGGACGGCCCCATCGGCAGCTTCGATGAGCCGCGCTACTTCGCCGACCCTGCACGGGTGCAGGCGGGCATGCTCTGGTTCACCAGCGGCCACCTCACCTACCGTTTCCCAAACTACCTGCTCCCCTCCCAGCAGCCCACCGCTATCGAGTTCGTCATGGAGATCGCCTCGGAAGCGCCCGGCTACAACCTGGACTGGCCCTCAGACATCACCTTCGCCGTCAACGAGCTGCCCGCCGGCGGCTGGACCTGTCCCGGCGACTTCGGCGGCCGCCGCGGCGCCTACACCCCCGCCTGGGTCTCCGAGCAGATGAACCAGTACGGCCTCTACAAAGCCCTGCGCATCGACGCCCGCGGCACCCTCATCGACGGCATCCCCATCGCCCCCCTCACCCTCGCCGACCTCCACCTCGCCCGCCGCACCGACATCACCCTCCGCCTGTCCGTCTCCCCCACCGCCCGCCACATTGGCGGCCTCACCCTCTTCGGCAACGGCTTCGGGAATTATGGGCAGGATTTGCAGATGCGGTTGTATTATGAGGCGGTTGAGGATAATCGAACATAGTCAGCCCCGAATGGGCGGCAGCAGTGGAGCCACGGGTGGAGCGACCCGTCCGCCGTAGCCGAGATGGCGGAGGCGGAAGCGGCACCCGTGGTAGGTGGGCCTCTCGATTCATGGAGTCCCGAAGAGCTGACAGCTAATTGCCAACCACCCCAATTCCGAGTATGCTGACCCTATCGGCGAAACCTCGCTGGGGGAGCGTACCTATGGTCTCTTCTGATCTCGAATTCCGGCCTACGCGGATCATGGTAGTCCTGCTCGCTATCTGGTGCCTTGGCCTTGCCGGCTTGGTGGGAGCCAAGCCGGTGTCGCTTGAGGCCACGTATTTTTACGATGGCGATATGAGCCCCTATTCGTGGTCGCCGCCGAGTATCGATGTGGATGCTGACGGCACTGTGGCGGTGGCGATCAACCGCCGCACCGGGGCAGGGAATGCGCCGGCGACCGGGTCGGGTATCTGCCTCATCTTGCTGTACGATGCCAAAGGCGAGCCGATCGGGCAACTGACCGATTATCCGGCGGGGATGGTGGATGTCGCCTTTGGGCCGGATCATCGCATCTATACCGCCGAGAGCTGGTTCGCCACCGGCACGCACATCTTCGACCGGCCCGGCAATGCTGACCGCTATGTACCGGTGCGCTTCTTCAAGGGCGACGGCGGCAATGTGGACAAGGGGGGAGCTCAGTCGGTGGCGGTGGGACCGGATTACCGGATGTGGGACTACAGCGCTTACGATAAGAAAGTCCACGTACTCTCGCCGGAGGACAAGCCGGTGCTGGTGCTCGATCCGCCGGCGGGGGCTGATCCTCACATCGATATCGCTCCGGACGGAACGGTTTTCATGGGCAACCATGTGCTGCAGGCGGACAACACCTGGGCGCCGTTCAAATATTCCGTGGCGGATATCCGGCCTGACGGCAAGCTGCTGGTGCGCCTGCCCCGGGGGAAGCTGGGATGCTATGATCGCGCGACCGATACCATCGAGGCCGAGTACCCACTGCCGGCCGGCGAGTGGGCGGACCAGGCGTTGGGGCCTGACGGCAACGTCTACCTGGCGCCCGCGGGGAACCGGAACAATGGCCGTGATAGTGGGCTGGCCTACGTGGTGGTCGCCCCCGGCGGCAAGGTGCTGCTGCAGCGCGGGTCGGATTTCGACCGGCTGTCGGTCGAGTTGCCGAATGACACCCTTACCTCCGGCACAGCGGTGAATATCGGCGCCGTCACCACCACCTCCCGCGCGCTGGGCTATGTGCCGCAGGCGGCGATGCTGCCCCATGACAACCACCCCGCGCTCACCCTGCGCGCGTGGCTGATGCCGGTGACGGTGGACCCGCTGGCCGAGCCGGCGTGGACCCCGCTGACGCTGACCCCGCAAGCCGTCGCCGCTGCAGCCCCCGGCGCCGCCCAGCCGTGGAGTCTGGCGCTGCCGGCGGGCCTGTATGGCCGCTACCGCCTGCGCTTCACTGCCGGCCCGGTGATGCCGGGGCTGGATACACTGCAGGTAGCCACCGAGGTGACCATCAAGCCGCCCAACGCCACCGCCCTGCTCACCCCGACCACCGATCGCAACCGTACCGGCTTCCAGTGGGGTGAGGCTGTCCGCATCGCGGTCGCCGTCGACGCCGAGCAGGCCGTCGATCTCAGCGGTGCCCGGCTGGCACTGCAGCAGGAGGGGCACACCCTCTGGCAGGCGCCGTTGGGCCTGGGCACTGTAGCTGCGGGTGGCAAGGCTACCGGGGTAGCCGTAGTGCCCGCTTCGGTCACCCGCCTGCTGCGCCCCGGCGTGTATCAGGCCATTGCCACCGGGCTGCCGCAGGGCGTGGGCAGCGGGCAGGGTATCGTGGCCATTGCCGACCCGTGTGCGAAGAGCGACTTCGTCACCTGCGCGCACTCGCTGATGGGCGCCGGTTCCTCACGGGTGGAGGACGCCAAGCTGCACGCCGAGATGGGCTTCAGCGATGTCGTGCTGCCCATGCAGAACAGCGCCGGCAGCTTCGAAACCTATCTGGATGCCGCCACCCGCCTCGGACTGCACGTGCGCTACCAGCCGTACCTGCACTTCGCCGCGCTGAATTCGCTGCCGGAGGAGCAGGGGGCGATGCGGCAGTTCTTCGCCGCCGCCGCCCAGCGCTACGGCGTGTATCCATCGCTGGTCGGCATCAATTACCACGACCTGTGGGCGCCGTATGCCACCTGGTGGGACAACGTCCGCAAAGACCGCGAGCAGGCGCTGTGGAAAGAGTCCGCGGCCAAGCTGACGGCGCCGGAGAGCGTGGAGGAGAGCACGAAGGAGAAGTACCTTACCAATACCGTCCGCAGCCAACTGCTGCCGCAGGATTACGCGGGCTGGAGGAAGGCCATTCACCTGGTGAATCCCTGGCTGGAGGTGAGCAGTGAACAGTGGTGGCACCTGGAGTGGACCTACAACGACCCGGACAAAGCCAGTGCCGATATGGACCTGGTGGCCACCCACCACATGGAGGAGCAGTTCTTCCATCCCGCCACTATTTTCAACCAGATCGAGGATTGGCGCCGTCCTGTCATACCGCTCTTTGCCTATGGCAACTGCGACTGGCAGGAGGACGGCACCGGCGGCCAGGACTTCCGCGACCTGATGACTGCCCTCAGCCGCGGTGTGCAAGGCGCGGGTCGCAACGAATTGGCCAAGGCGGGCGATGTGTGGACGGAGCGGCTGTACCGCGGCGTGATCCCGGCCTTGAAGTTAAGCCAGATCTACGGCGGCATCTCCGCGGCCAGCCAGCCGGAGGACACGGTGGCCGTGTGGCGCTCGTTCTATGAAGAGGCCAGCGACCCCGCCCGCCCGTATACATACAACTCCGCCTGGTGGCAGATGGCGGCGGCGCTCAACACCTGCCTCTACGCCCATCGCACCGCCGGGGTGGTCACTGATGACAAGGTGCGCAAGGGCGCGTTGAACGAGTATAAGGCGGTGATCGTCAGCCTGCCCAAAGCCCTGCCGCCGGATCTGCTCAAGCCCTTGCAGGAGTTCCAGGCCAAGGGTGGGATCGTCTACGCCAACCGGCCCAATGATACCTACCAGTTGCCGGCGGGCGCGGTGGATCTGGGCAACCTCTTCACCCGCAGCCACACCGACCCCAACTGCAACGATGACCTGGCACGCTGGCGCGACATGCAGGACGAAGAGGGAGGAAGGCTGGCCACCCGCCTGCGCGAGATCATGGGCGACAAGGTGCGCCCGCTGGCCGACTGCGACGACCCCGGCACCTGGCTGAGCGTGCTGCACTCCGGGCAAACCCGGTATGTCTGCGCGGTCAACCTGCACCTGCTGCCGCAACCCGCCGGCGACCTGCACCGCTATATCGGCTACGAAAACAGCACCTTCCCGGCGGTTACCAAAGTGCGGCTGAACCTGCCCGACGGGCCAGCGCCGGCCATCTATGACGTGCTGAATGGCAAGCAGGTGACCCCGCGTAAGGAGGGTGCGGCCTGGGTGGTGGACGCCGATATGCGAGTTTTCCCGGGGGCGATCCTGGCGGTGTTGCCCAGGCCGATTGCCACGTTGGAGTTGAACGGCGGCCTGTCCGACGATCGAAACATGCTGTGGGTAATCACCTGCCCGAACGACACCGACGGTGATCGTATTGAGGGCGCGGTGCCGCTCCATCTGGTGCTGACTGACCCGACTGGCGCCGTCCGCTATGATCTGTATCGCACCGCCCGCAATGGCGAGTGCGATCAGCACTTGCCGCTGGCAGCCAATGATCCGGCCGGCACGTGGACGGTGACCGTGCAGGAATTACTTGGCGGTCACCAGGCAGTGGCGAAAATCAACGTGACGCCGCCGACGCTGCCTGCCGGGGTGCAAGACGCCACGCCGAAGGTGGAGTGGACGCACCTGGCCCGAGCGACGTTCGTCATGAAGCAGGCCAAAACGATCGCCCTGCTGGTGGCGAAGAATCAGCAGGAGGTTTTCAAGCCCGCCGTTGAGGCGGCGCTGCAGGCGCTCAGCGGGCCGGACCGCACGGTGGTCCAGGTGACCGCCGAGGACTACCTGGCTGAGCGCGCTGCCTTCGGGTGGGACAAGTTCAAGGTAGGCGAGTACGCCCCCACCACCCAGTTGCGCCCGAAGAAGTATGACCTGATCATCTGCTTCGACACCCCCGCGTTGCCGAGTCACGTGGTTGCTCCCGAGCTGCTGGCGGTGAAGCCCACCGCCACTGACCCCGGGCTGGGCCGCGCGCTGGTGCAGTTCGTCACCATGCCGGTCTTCGACACCGAGGACGGTATTGCCTTGCAGGCCGGCGATATAGAAGGCCTGGTGCTGGCCGCCAACGCGCTTCGACAGCCACCAACAGCGCGGGAGTCAGGTCTGCCGGCCATGTCGGCGCACTACGTACCGCTGCCAAGCAAAGAGATGGTGACCACGCTACCAGGACTCCGCCAGGTGGTCGGCATCCCGGTCGGCCAGGTGTCCGCCACCACGGACGGTCAGCGGATCGCGGTGGCGATGAAGGGGTGGGGCAACAATCTCTTTGTGCTCAACGCCGACGGCAGCGTGCTCAACGGCGATGTGGCCGGGAAGTATTACCCGCTCGATGTCGTCGCGGCGCCGGACGGTTTCTGGCTGACCAGTTATGAGAATGACCCCACCTGTGCCTACTGGAAGCACTATGACCGCAACGGCAAGCCGACATTGCGCCTCGCGGCGGATGGGCGGCGCTTCGGCGGTGCGCGCGACTGGTCGGCCAATCATCCGATTGTCGAGCGCGAGCGTTTCCGCCCGCAGGCCAGCTTCAGCGTGACCCGCGATGGCCACTATGCGGCGGTCGGCGGCAGCCGGGGCATTGCCGTGTGGGACCTGGCGAAGAAGGCCATCGTGTGGCGCGACGACACGGTGCACCATACCGTGCCGCTGAGCCAGAAGGCCGACGTGGCGCCGAACGCCAGCATGTTCCCACAGGTGAAGCTGTCGCCGGACGGCAGCATGCTGGTGCTGCAGCATGGTGGCAAGCTCCTCCTGCGCGACGGGCACACCGGCAAGCCGCTGGGTGAGCAGACACTGCCCGAGGGGGCTACACTGGGCCGCACCCAGGTGTGCAACGGCCATACGCTGGTGGTCGGCGACACGGAGTTCTTCGCCTACCGCGACGGCAAAGCGCTGTGGCACTGGAAGGCGCCCACCGATGTCAACGCCACCGCCTTCGCCGACGACGGGCTGCACTTCGCCATCGGCGAGCCGAACGGCACGGTCCGCATCCTGGAAGGCGGCGGGCAGATCGGCGGGTATGTCGCGCCGGTGGGGGGCATCGACAGCCTGGCGATGTCGCCGGACGCCTCGAAGGTCGCCTTCTCCACCAGCGGCGGTCAGGTGGGCGTGCTGGACCGTACCGGGCAGGTGGTGTGGCAGGCCAATGTGGGCACGCGGGCGCAGATCGCCTTCCTGGGTAACACCGGCGAGACGGTGGTCGGCGACTGGCGCGGCCTGGTGCGCCGCTTCAGCGCCACCGGGCAACAGCGCTGGCAGGTGGATCTCACCCCAAAGGTCTATCGCAACGACGAGACAACGGCGCTGACCACGTCCGACGCCACCCCGACCCTGCGCGTGCCGCCGCCGGCTGCGGCAACCACCGTCATGCCGCTTGACCCCACGCGCAAGCTGACGGTGCAAGGCATCACCTACGTGCAGACCAGCGGCTGGCATGGCCCGGTGCAACTCACCCAGCGGCCCAATGCGCTGATCGATGGCAAGCAGGAAGGATTCAAGCTGCCGTGGTTCACCAGCGGCTACGGGGGATTCACCCCGCAGACCTGCCGCGACGGCGCCTACTGGCTGGCTGGCGCCCCCGCCGCCCCGGCCTTCGACTTGCAACTGGCGCAACCGGCAGCTATCGACACCGTGGCCGTCTACGAAGACCCGGCCCACCCGGAGGCCATCCCGCAGGAGATCAAAATCGAGGCCTGGGTGAACGACAACTGGCAGATCGTGGTGCACGACCTGTGGGTCAGCTCCGCCACCCACCTCCACCACTTCGCGCCGGTCACCACCAATAAGCTGCGGTACACCGTCATGGGCGACCTCTATCACAACCTGTGGACGACGGAAATTGAGGTAGGCAAAGCGCCGTAACACCCGCGATGTATATAGCGGATTAGACCCGGCAGGGACGATTGAAACCATAGGGGTGTTTCGGTCGTCCCTGTCGGAATATTACCACATGCCGTCCTACCGCCCCCCGGCCATCCGCTGCCTTATCCCCCATTCAATACGCTCCAGTGCCTACAGCATGTACCTCTTCGTCTGCCATCAACACAACCGGGAGCATTACCCGGTGATAAGAGCGGAAATATCTGGCAGACGGGGAGGTGCCATGGCGACACAGGATGAGGAGAGTCTTTTTGGAAATGAACACACAGCGACATCCCGGCGTGCGCACCTCCGAGTCACCCCCCTGGTCATCACGAGTATCTATCTGTGCCTGGGCGGCGCCTGGCTGGCGCTGACGGTCTATGTGCCGGTGTTGCACTTCTCCCACCTGGGGTTAGGACTGATCATTACAAAAGGGGTCGTTGAATTGCACGGCGGGCAGGTGACCGCCGCCAGTGCCGGGCTGGGGCATGGCAGCACGTTCACCATTATTTTGCCGCGGCGGCACGAGGAGTAATAGCGTACGGGCCGTCGTAGCTGGGCTACAAAGTGGTGTGGTGGCGGAATAGATACTCCCGCAAGCGCGCTATCAGGACTTTTACCGGTAAAAAAGAGGATACATCGCACGACCAACGAATTCTTCTGCGAAACGTAAGGGAATCACGGGTGTGGGTATACCGACTACTCCCAAACCCCCACACTCCCATACTCCCACACCATAAAGGAGAGAACCATGTTCCCACCCCGCTATCTCGGCACGCGTTGGACGCTGTATTACGGCAGCTATCAGGGCGTCGAGCGTTTCGCATTGCAGGAGCTGCAGCGCGGCATGCAGTCCTTTCTGCAGTATGTGCTGCCGGTGACGGCGGTGCAGGAGGCGCCGACTGCGCTGACCGGCCATATAGCGCTGGTGGGGACGGTAGCGAATAATCCGCGGATCGCCGCTTTGATCGAGAATGGCTGCGTGCCGGCGCCGGCCGGCCCACAGGGGTATGCGCTGGTCAGTTGCCCGTCTCCCTGGGAAGAAGGCAGCCGGCTGCTGGTCATCGCCGGCGCCGATGCCAGTGGGGTGCTGTACGGCGTGGAGGAGTTCAACGCACGCGTGATGTATCGTACCGAGCGCACGGATGCCTGGGATGTCCGCCTGCACGCGGTGGATGGTTGGAATGGCCGCCGCAAGCAGTTGGACGAGATGCCGGACTTCACGCTCAGCGAGACCCCCGCCATCACCGAGCGCGGGGCGTTTAGCTGGGGCTTCGTCATATACGATTACCGGCGCTACCTCGATCAGATGGCGCGGTTGAAGATGAACACGCTGACAGTGTGGCATGACCGTGTGCCGCTGAACATGCCCGAGGTGCTGGACTACGCCCATTCCCGCGGTGTGAAGGTGACGGCGGGTTTCCACTGGGGGTGGGGCAACGACGAGCGCGACCTCTCCAAGGCTGATGACCGGGCGTGGATTAAGCAACATGTATTACATACATATCATACGCATTATGCCCATCTGGATATCGACGGGCTCTACTTCCAAACCCTCACCGAGCACAGCAACCAGGAGGTGGCAGGCCGCTCTATCGCCTCCTGGTGCTGTGAGATGATCAACGACATCGCCGGCACGCTGCTGGAGGAGGCGCCGCACCTGCGCATTCAATTCGGCCTGCATGCCACCTCCATCCGGGAGAAGTATACGGACCTGGCGCCGCTGGACAAGCGCGTCATCATCACCTGGGAAGACGCCGGCGCCGTCCCATACGAGTATACGCCGCTGGCCGAATCGCGCGGCGAGACGTTTGAGAGCACGCTGGCCTACTCCCGCGAGCTGGCGGCCTTTCGTCCCGGCACCCCTTTCGCCATCTGTCCGAAGGGCTGGATGTGCCTGCGCTGGGTGGATGAGTTCGAGCATCACGGCCCGCTGCTCATGGGCGAGCGCGATGAACGCTTCCTGCACGAGCGCCTGCATGCCCGGCAAGGCGAATGGGCCGTGCAGAACGACCGCTGGTTCCGGCTCTACCCGCTGGCGGCACAGTTCTACCGGGAGATGCTGGCCATCAATCCCAACCTGCTGGTCACCGGCCTCATTGAGGACGGGCTGTTGGAGTTACAGGTGCAGCCCTCGGTCGCGCTCTTCGCCGAAACCCTCTGGAACCCTCACCAGAGCGACACGGAGCTCCTGGCGCGAGCCATGCGGCCGTATCATATTGGGGTGAGGTAAATGGGGGATTCAGGATGCAGGATGCAGGATTCACGATGCTATGGCCGCAACCGGTTTCGCATGATCAGGCGGACGGAAGATGCACCGGTTTCGGGGATAGTTCCCAATTATTGATCCGCTCATTGATAACTTAGAAAGTAACATTATCATCTGTTACCCGCATTTGTCCTGGCCTGGAGTGCGAACCTCCTGGTGAGCCGATCATAGCTGTGGTAGCGGGACAATAATCTGCTCACCAGGAGGTTCGCGCTCCAGGCCGTCACCTGTTTAACTATCAATGTACGGATCAATAACTGCGCAGCCGGTTCCGCCCATAGCATCGTGAATCCTGTATCCTGCATCCTGAATCTCCGTCCTACAACACCCGCTTCGCAATCTCCACCGCAATCGTCACGATGGTCTGCATCGGCAACAGGAGGAACAGCAGGGGGATGAGCGGCAGGAGAATGGCGACCAGCAGGAGCAGCAGGAATTGGAGGCCGATCAGCGTGGTGTGGATCGTTGTCACGATGGTATAACTGTTATCCAGGTCGGCCAGGGATTGGATATCGGCGGTGCCCAGGGGTGATTCGTCCGTCGGGGCCATGGATGGCACCTGCCAGCGCGTGACAAAGTCGCGGACGTATCGGCCCGCAAAGGTGCCGAACTGGAGCAGGCCGTGGCGGCGCAGCATGATGAGCCGCGGCGTGAAGATCAGGAGTGGGGCAGCCAGGATGATGAGCATGGCGCCGGCATAGACCAGCGCCATCATTCCGATGTGTCGCTGCGTATAGTGGAAGTACAGGATGCCGTTCATAAGTATGCCCAGCAGCACGGTGCCGATGGCGACCACCGGGAGGGCGAAGACGGCGTGGCCCAGCGGCACCACGCCCAGCCCGCCGCGCCGGTCCGGGTGGATCATGATGAGATTCAACGGCAAGCGTGCAAACCGGAACAAAAAGCCGATCCATTGCAGGTAGACCCAGCCCCACTTGAGAACCAGCGTGGCAAAAAGCAGGCTGCTCACCAGCAGGAACCAGTATCCCGCCGGGGTGATGATGAGCCGCCCGTGCAGCCGGCAGAAGTTCCAGCCGACGGCATCAGCGGGCACACGGAAGGGGAGTTGGCCGGCTAACAGTACAAGTGCAATGAGGATGAGCGGTAAGTCAATCAGCGTACTATTGGTGAGGCGGAGAAACCGCTTCCATATATAGATGAACGCCTCCTGTTGTGCCGGCAAGATCAATGCGTTGCGCTCAACATACTCGACCACCGCGTGCACCCAATAGCCCATCAGCGGACGGGCGAGCACCAGGATCGGGAGCGCAATCCAGAACCGGGCGTACGTCGCGTAATCCTTCAACAGGGGGACGGTCATCTGGTCTCCGCAGAGCCCCCCGCCGAGGACGCTCAGCAGCGCCAACGGCACCCAGGCAACGGTGATGAGCAGCAGTGCGCGTACCCACGGATTGCGCACCCGCCGCTCAAACCACCGTATGGCCGCGAAGATCGCCCCACCGGTAAAGACGCCATTTCCCTGCTCGCGCATCATGCTGCTTTATCATCGTATCTTTCGGGCGGAATATGGGGGCGAAAGATCAGCCAATGGTAGGAGTACTCTCGACGAAGTTTCCTCGCTGGCTACGGTTGCAGGCTACAGGATCAGGTAGTATTTCGGTGTTTTGTTAGAAATATACGATCTGGTTGGCGAGGGATGCACCGGTTTTGGGGACTGACATCGAAACTCCACATTTCGTGTAAGCAAACCGCTCTCACAACTGATACAGCCTCTCAGCCATACGGAGTTTCGGTGTCTGTCCCCGAAACCCTATGAGAGCACCCCTTTCGCAATACAAGCGTTTCTGGTACTGAAGGTTATGGTATCCGCCTGGTCGAACCGCTTGTCCTTACTCACATCAAACCGCTGCCAGTTGGCGTCCGCCTCCTTCACCCACGCCGGCAGGCCGCCCAGCAGGCCAAGCAAGACGAACACGACGAGCCATACACACCGCTGCTGCCCCATCATTTTCCCCCGGTAATCTGACCGTAAGCCATTACCAGCTATCATACCATGGCTTACTTCCACTGCCAATTAGCCTTCCGGAGGTCGGTCAGGAGGGGCAACGCGGTATCACACGAGCGATTTGCTCATCGGGATGTAATCGATCTTTTGCCCACTGCGGAACTGATGCTTCCCCTTTTGCCCGGATTGAAATCCCGCCTTCTGATAAAAAGCTTCCGCAAACAGCGATGATTGACACCACACCTGGGAGAGCCCGATGCGGTGTGCTTCGGTGAGTAACGCGTTGAGGATGCAGGTCCCGATGCCTTGCCGGACATATGCCGGTAAGATAAACATGCCGGTAATTTCGCCGGTACTACAATCCAATGTCCCGAAACCGACGCCACACGAGTCGATCTCGGCCACGAGCACGAATTGACAGTCCTTTGTCATATAACGCTCGGGGCAGAGCCCATCCCCCCAGGCCTTCACCTCATCCTCGGTATATACCATTCGCCCGAGTTCAAAGATCGATGTGCATTGAATATGGCACAACAGTGCTCGATCTTGTTGGGTAGCTTTGCGGAGTTGTATGCGATTATTAGCCAGTATATCGGTGGTCATAATGACTTACTCTTCCTGCAGAAATTCACTCCAGGTAAACCGCCAAGACTGATGTTACGCCGTCTTGCCAAAGTATACCCAGCCTGCTAACCGCCCCACGCCCAGAAAACGACCCGGCAGCGCTTCCGGCTGATGGCAACGCCGTGGCTATGCGGGTGGTTCCAATCCTTCGCGTCAGTCGGAGGGTGCTCGTCCAGGTAAAACAGGGTGTAATCTTCGGAAAAATCCGCAAAATCCCTGGTGTCATTCGCCAGACAATTGATGGGTTCGATATAGCCGTTTTCCGTGCCGGCGGTGAACGTGAGGGCGCTGCGGCGCTTGTATTCGTGATATAGGGTATCGATCTGCTCCGGCGTGGTGGTATACCCGATTTCCAGGACCGTCGCCCCTTGCAAGGCCCCCGGAATATAATAGAAACACACATCACGCACACCGGCGGGGATGGGATGCGGGAAATGCGCGGTGAAGGACGTATGCCGTCTGCCGAGGACGAACTCATATTTCCGCACATTGTGGACCGGCGTCATCCAGGCATCGACGGGAATGAAGATCGCAGAGCGCATGAGCCACAGGGTCGCGAGGAAGATGACGACGGTGTAACCGCTCTCCAGGCCTTTCTTCCAGCGTATGTCGCTGTTGGGGTGTGTTCGCTCCCACAGGAAATACCCGAGGAGAAACAGCGCCGGGATGGCGGCGATGCACGCGAACTTCACCCCGCCGTCCAGATAATCCAGCGCCTCGCGGTTCAGCCAGGCGACGGCCACGGCAGCCAGGGTGAATGTCGTGACGGCGATCATCCGCTTCAGCCAGATCAGGTTCATGTGCTCGCCTCCGGGTGATGGGCTTTCTTGCTTAGATGGGGGAGATCAACCGTACTTGCGTGGCCAATCATACCATAGGTGTTTACGGTTGCCAAATGGGAGAGGCCGGGTGACTGCCCTCGCGGACATGCTCGTTCTCGTCACCTATAGTACGTCGCAGAATGGTATCCGTGCGATAACCAGCGCCCGGTCAGGGCTGTCCCCGCGTCTTTGCACCCATACCGAGTAACTGGTCTGATCCGGGAGGGCGACGCTCCCGCGGAGCCGGATTATGCCCCCGGTTCTCTCATCGGCTCCGGGGGACCGTCGCCCTCCCACTCGACAGGGTAACCGGTCAGATTCACGCGGGGGCAGCCCTGACCGGGCGTGTTTGTATATACCGGGGTGCCAATCGCATCCTTTTCTCTCGTTTATAACATGCTCTGCCGCGGGGGCAGCCCCCGTACCTTACGCTGCTTGCTGTTGCCCGCCTTCCTGCTCTGCCTGTGCGGTATACCGCCCCTGGCGGGCGAGGCTGTTGCATTGGGCGCGATGGTAGAAGGCGCGTTGGGCGGCGGGGACGTTTTCTGGCCGGCCTTTCCACGCGTAGAGTGCCGGGATTTGCAGGGCGCGGGCGAAGGAGAAGCTCAGCACCCAGGGCATATCACCCCTCCGGTTGATGGCGTTGAGATGGCGGGTGGCGGTGATGGGCTCCTGCCCGCCGGAGAGGAACATGATGCCAGGCACAGCGGCGGGCACCGTGCGGCACAGGCAGCGTGTGGTCGCTTCGGCGACGGCTTCGTCAGATGCCTGCTGCGGCGCCTGCTCGCCGGTGAGCACCATGCTGGGCTTCAGCAGCATCAGTTCCAGGGCCACGCGGTGGGCGACGAGGGCAGCGAACACGCCGTGCAGCACCCGTTCCGTGACCGCTTCACAGCGCTCGAGGGTGTGGTTGCCGGTCATCAGCACTTCCGGCTCGACAATCGGCACCAGGCCGGCCTCCTGGCTGCTGGCGGCAAAGCGCGCCAGCACCTCTGCATTGGCGGCGATGGCCGCCGGCGAAGGGGTGTGCTCGTTAATCGCAAACACGTCACGCCACTTGGTGAAGCGCGCGCCGAGGTCCCGGTATTCCGCACAGCGCTTGGCCAGCCCATCCAGCCCCGCGGTGATTTTTTCGCCGGGAAAGTTGACCAGCGGAGTGGTGCCCCGGTCCACTTTAATGCCGGGAATGATCCCCTGGCGCTCCAGCACCGCGGGGAAGGGCGTGCCCGCGTGGTCTTTCCCGCGGATCGTTTCGTCGAAGAGGATGACGCCGCTGATGAACTGGCCAATGCCGGGCGTGGTGAAGAGCATCTCGCGATAGGCGGTGCGCGTCTCCTCCGTGGAGGGCAGGTCGATCAATGCAAACCGTTTCTCGATAGTCGGAAAGCTCTCATCGGCGGCCAACAATCCTTTACCCGGCGCCAGCAGCGCCGTCACCGTGTTTTCCAGTGCGGTTGTATCCATATCCACCTCGCTTCACGGGCGCTCCACCATGCGCCGACCGGCTAAGCCGCCTTCCGCCGTTGCGCCATCAACTGGTCCACCAGGGCCGGCAGGCCGGCGCAGAGCGTGCTCAAATAGTCTTCCTGGTCGGTGATGAAGCGTTCCACCGTGAGCGCCACCTCTTCGTTTTCCAGCTTTCGCGCCAGTTGGATGATCCCGTGGTAGAGCGGGATATCTTTCTGCGCGATAGAGGCACTGGTATACGCGTTGTGCAGGTCGATAACCTCCTGGGAAGGAGTGTGTTCCTTCCAGCGGTGATAGGCCAGCAGTGGGTCGACGGCGGTTTTGTCTTCGACCTCGTGCGGTTTTCCGCCCAGGAGTTTAACCAGGGTTTGCAGGTTATCGGTCCGCTGCCAGATCAGCACCCGCTGGTTGTTGAGCATCTCCTTCACCCAGGTGTTCTGGCTGTCCGCAATCATCTCGTCGCTCAGTTCCATATAGCCACGTTCCAGCGCAAGCATCTCCTCACACTGCTGGCATAAATATTCACGCATCGTCATGCGCCGATCCTCCTTATGTGGCACGGGCTTCCAGCCCGTGTTGTCGCATGAGCTTCCAGCTCATGCGATCGTCGCCTTGGCTTCCAGCCAAGCCGCGTGATGATAGTACTGTACTCGGTGACGCACGGCCAGGATGACCGTGCGACGCATGGGCTAGAAGCACATGCCACTCACGGGCTGGAAGCCCGTGCCACGTTACGCCGCTTCCGCCTGGCCGCCGCCGGGCACGAAGAGGCGCGGTACGATGCGGCCATCCTCGGAATCGATGACCACGGTATCGCCTTCGCGGAAGGAGCCGTCCAGCAGGCCGCGAGAGATGCGGTTCTCCACTTCACGCTGGATAACGCGGCGGAGGGGGCGCGCGCCGTAGGCCGGATCATAGCCTTCCTGGGCCAGTTGCTTGCGCGCGGCTTCCGTGAGGGTGAGGCCGATGCCGCGCTCCGCCAGGTTTTTCCGCACGCCGCCAATCATCAGATCGACAATCTTCTCGATGTCCTCCAGGCTGAGCGGCAGGAAGACCACCACCTCATCAATACGGTTGAGCAGCTCGGGGCGGAAAAGCTCTTTCAAGTCGTCGAGCGCGCGCTTCTGCAGGTCCTCATAGGTCTGCTCGGTGACGTGCTGGTCGTCGACGTTAAAGCCAATGCCGGAGGTAGCGCCCAGCGTGTGCCGGCTGCCTACGTTGCTGGTCATGATGATGACCGTGTTGCGGAAATCCACCGTGCGCCCCATGTTGTCGGTGAGCCGGCCGTCCTCCAGGATCTGCAGCAGGATGTTGAACACATCCGGGTGCGCTTTCTCGATCTCATCCAGCAGGATCACCCGGTACGGGCGCCGGCGCACCGCCTCGGTGAGCTGGCCGCCTTCCTCGTAGCCGACATACCCCGGCGGCGCGCCGATGAGGCGGGAGACGGCATGCTTCTCCATGTACTCGGACATGTCGATGCGCACCATGGCATCCTCGTCCTCGAACATATAGGCCGCCAGCGTGCGCGCCAGCTCGGTTTTGCCCACGCCGGTGGGCCCCATGAAGATGAAGGAGCCAATGGGGCGCTTGGGATCTTTCAACCCGGCACGCGCCCGGCGGATGGCCTCGGACACCACCTGCACGGCATGCGACTGGTCGATGAGCCGCTGATGCAGCACCTCCTCCATGTTCAACAGGCGCTGGGCCTCTTCCTCGAACATCCGCTGCACCGGGATGCCGGTCATGCGGCCTACCAGTTCGGCGATATCCTCTGCCGTGACCACCGGTTCCACCTGCAGCGGCTGGTGTTCTTCCTTCTCCGCTACCTGTGCTTTGATCTGGGCGATCTCCTGCTGCAGGCGCGCAGCTTCCTGGTAGTCCTGCCGGATGGCCGCCTCGTCGCGCTGGTTCTGCAGTTCCATAATCCGCTGCTCCAGCTCGCGCACATCGCTGGGGATGAAGATGGCCTGGATATGCTTGCGCGCGCCGGACTCATCCATCAGGTCGATGGCCTTGTCCGGGAGGAAGCGGTCGGTGATATAACGGGCAGAGAGCCGCGCCGCCGCATCCAGCGCATCATCGGTGTAGGTGATCTCGTGGTGCTGCTCATAGCGCTCCTGCAGCCCGTGGAGGATCTTGATGGTGTCCTCCACGCTGGGCTCCTCGACGAAGACCGGCTGGAAGCGGCGCTCCAGCGCCGAGTCCTTCTCGATATGCTTGCGATACTCATCCAGCGTGGTGGCGCCCACGCACTGCAGTTCGCCGCGCGCCAGCGCCGGTTTCATCATGTTCGAGGCATCGATCGCCCCTTCCGCCGCGCCCGCCCCCACCACGGTGTGCAGCTCGTCGATGAAGAGCACGATGTCCCCCTGTGCCTGCCGTATCTCATCCATGATCGCTTTTAAGCGCTCCTCGAACTCGCCCCGGAACTTGGAGCCGGCCACCAGGCTGGAAAGGTCGAGCATCAGCACGCGCTTCCCCTTCAACGTCTGCGGTACCGCATTATTGATAATGGCCTGTGCCAGCCCCTCGACCACCGCGGTCTTCCCCACGCCCGGCTCACCGATGAGCGCGGGGTTGTTCTTCGTGCGGCGGGAGAGCACCTCGATGACGCGGCGAATCTCCTCGTCGCGCCCGATCACCGGGTCCAGCTTCCCTTCGCGCGCGAGCTGCGTCAGGTCGCGGCTGTACTTGGCCAGCGCCTGGTATTGCCCCTCTGCGCCCGGGCTGGTGACGCGCGCCGACCCGCGCACCGAGACTAACGCTTGCAGGAAGCCGTCATAGGTCACATTGTACTCGCGCAGGATGCGCGCCGCGGCGGAGGAGCCTTCGCTGATGATGGCGAGCAGGACGTGCTCGGTGGCGATGTATTCGTCCTGCATCTTCTCCGCTTCCTGCCCCGCCAGGTCGCCGAGAATCCGCTGGGCTGCCGGCGTGGGGTACACCTGCATCTGCCCGCCGCCGGTCTGCTGCACCTTCGGTATGCGCCCGAGCGAGGTTTTCACCGAGTCCGCCAGTTGAATGACATCGACCTTCATCGCCTCCAGCACCTTGGGCACCGTCCCATCCGGCTGCTCCAGCATGGCCAGCAAGAGGTGATCGGCGTCTAGCTGCGTATTCTGATACCGCTGCATGATCGCCTGCGAGATCATCAGCATCTCCTGCGCCTTCTCGGTAAACCGGTTGATATCCATCGCCATAACGCACCCCCTTGTCGGATTCAGGATGCAGGATGCAGGATGCAAGTCTCCAATATGCCACCGATTGCATGCTCTTGGCATCTTTGCGCCGTTGCGTGAAACCACGCACTTCAAAGTAGTTCATACACAAAGCCACAAAACATAGCCCCGGTTCACGCAGTGGAGACTTGCATCCTGCATCCTAAATCCTGAATCCCCACCCATAGCATACTCTCTCATCCCCCTGGCGCCATAGCAGGATTGTTTGCATCGGAGTGCCAATGGCCGGATTTGGCGACAGAATTTTGTGAAGGCCGCATCGGCGGTGTATCTGCCTGGGCTAACCGGTTCTATTGAAAAGATGACCGGTAAGTGGTAAAGTTATATTGCGTATGATTGGCCTGTTCGCGAGGAGTTGACGCCCCCGATTGTCGATCCTCACGGTGATTCTGCGGTCACTATCCTCGGCGCAGGTGCGCCGCCGCTCTCTGGCCAGCCACGAAACATCACCCTATCTCTGGAGGTACCTAATGGTATTGTTACCGTCAAGGCGGCATGTAACAAGTTACATGACTGTTGCATCCTTGCTCCTTCTCCTCCTGTTGGTCATCCCCACGTTCGCCCAGCAGGTCGACAATACCGCCAAGGCGACGGTACAGGTGTCGCCCCCGCAGATTACGCTCACCTGGTCGTACGGGCAGAACCAGACCGCCTCGTCGGTCATCATCTCGCGCAAGGGGCTGGATGATCCCACCTTCACCACCATCGCCACGGTGACGGGGACGAATCCGACCAGCTACACTGATACCAACGTGCAGATCGGACAGCGATATGAGTATCGCCTCCACATCGGCAACTACTATTATGAACAATTCGTCTGTTCGGGCATCCAGGCGACGGCGGACGAGAATCGCGGGAAGCTCATCCTGCTGGTAGATGAGACGGTGAAGGATGCGCTGACGCTGGAGATCCGCCGACTGATTCAAGATCTCGCCGGGGACGGTTGGACGGTCATCCGCCATGACGTGCCCCGCCATGTCGAGAGCGAGGCGCTGACGCAGCCGCCCAGCATCAAGGCGATCATTCAGGCGGATTACAACGCCGACCCCACCCACGTGAAGGCAGTCTTCTTCTTCGGTCACGTGCCCATCGCCTATGGCGGTGACACTGCGCCGGATGGGCACGCCGAACACGCAGGCGCCTGGCCGGAAGATACCTATTACGCGGATATGGACGGCACCTGGACGGACACCACGGACTGGACATATGGATCGGGCCGGAAAAATGGTGTCGGTGACGGGTACTTCGATCAGAATTACGCGCCTTCGCCGTTGGAACTGCAGTTGGGTCGGGTCGACCTCTTTGACATGCCTGAGTTCGCCCCGCGCACGGAAGTCGACCTGCTGCGCGATTACCTGAAAAAGGATCACGACTTCCGCATGAAGCGCAAGGCGGTGCAAAACATCGGCGGCGCCACCGGCGCCTGGGCCTCGCAGGATGACTTTTGGAACATCACCGGGCTCTGTGATAGCATCAATGGATGCGTCAACCCGGACGGCACCTTCATCTGGTTCTACCCACCGACCACGCCATACTTGTGGATGACCATGCACGGGCTGGGTACCCCCACCGGGCAATACAGCCCACCCGTCGACGGCCTGGCATTATCGCCGCGTCACTGCCCGGCGGAATTCACGCTGCTTTCCGGCAGCTTTTACGGTCAATGGGATTACGAAAACGACTTCATGCGCGCCATCCTCGGCTCGCCCAACGACGGCCTCACCTCCATGTGGGGCGTCGGCACGCAGTGGTTCCTCCACCGCATGGGCATGGGTGGCACCATCGGTGATACCGTGCGGGTCAGCATCAACGGAAATCCGTATGCGGCGAGTTGGGATCCCTCCGGGTGCAACTTGGCGCTGCTCGGGCTGATGGGCGATCCGTCGCTGCGGCAGAATTACGTGGCCCCGCCCTCCGCGGTGACCGTGCAGCCCAACGGCAGTACGGCCACGGTGAAATGGACCGCCTCCCCGGATTCTGTGCTGGGCTATTACGTCTATCGCGGCGCCGGCATCACCGGGCCGTTCACACGCATCACCCCCTCGCTGGTCACCGGCACCACCTTCACCGATAGCAGTTATGATCCCGCCAATCCGGTATACCTGGTGCGCGCCATGGCGCTGACCACCACTGCCAGCGGCACCTACAATAACCTCAGCCAGGGGGCCTTCGGCAATGCGGTGCAGATTGCACCAGTTGCCCAGGCGCAATCGCTGGTCGTGGATGAGAATACGGCGACCCCGCTCACGCTGGGCAGCTCGCTGGCCGCCGGCGCCACGCCGCTCTACACCATTGTCACTCCCCCGGCACACGGCACGCTTAGCGGCACCCTGCCGAACCTGACCTACACCCCCACCACGAACTACTTCGGCAGCGACCTGCTTAAGTTCGAAGTCAATGACGGCGTGGTGACCAGCGCCCCGGCGACGATCACCATCACCATCAACCACCTCAACCAGCGTCCGGTCACCGTCGCGCAGAGTGTCGCGGCCACCGCCAATACGCCGTATACGTTTAGCCTGCAGGCCAGCGATGCTGACCCGAGCACCACGCTGACCTGTCACTCGGTCAGTGGGCCGTCACACGGCAGCGTAACCTTCACCGGCACGGTGGCCACCTACACGCCGGCCGTGGCCTACACCGGCACCGATACCTTTGATTATGTCGCCAACGACGGGCAGGTCGACAGCCTGCCGGCTACGGTGACGGTCACCGTCACCGCGCAGATGGTGCCGATGAACGGCCTCACCTGCTGGCTAATGGCGGATGCGCTGAACCTGGCGGATGGCACGCCGGTCACGGCCTGGCCAGACAGCAGTGGCAATAACAATGCTGCCAGAGCCGGAACCTCCGATGCGCGGGCATCATCGCTCTATAGCTTCATGCCACCGACGATCAAGGCGAGCGCCTCGCCGAGTGGAAAGCCGGCACTCGTATTCACGGGTGGTCCTTATCCCTACACTTCTGGGACAAGGGTTGATATCCCCACGGTCGCTGTCGGTCAGCGCAACACGATCATTATGGTCGCCAAACAAAACGATCCGTCGTTCAACAGAGAGTATCTCTTTGCCGGTCTGAATAATCAACCGGGATTTGAATACGGGATGCTCCTCTGCTCCGATTACGGCACGAATACCTACCCCATCTTCTGTGCGTCCGGCGTGAACTGGCAATATGATGATACGGTTGGCAGCTTCTATCCCGGCTATCACCGGCTCGCGCTCGTTTGTGCGGACAGCGGCGCAACGCTCTATATGGAGAATACTACGAAGAAGACCTACGCCGCGCCGACCGCCGGGCTCGGTGCACTGAAATTAGGCTGGGAAACGTATACCGGCAGTCCACTGCCATTCCTCGGTGAGATGGCCGAGGTGCTGGTCTACAACCGCCCGCTGAATGCCACCGAGCTCGCCCTCATCGACAGCTACCTGCAGGCGAAGTACTGGGGCGGCACCATCGAGCACGCACCTCTCGCGCTGCCGCAGTCAGTGCTGGTGGCGAAGGGCGTCAGTCAGCCGATCACGCTGATGGTGAATGATCCGGAAAACGATCCGCTGACGTATAAGAACATCACCAATCCGTTGCACGGCACCCTCACCGGCACCGCGCCGAACATGATCTATACGCCGGCGGCCGGCTATACCGGGCCGGATGCGATCTCCTTCTCGGCCAACGACGGGCACTTCGACTCCAACACGGCCACCATCACCATCAACGTCAGCGATGCCGGGTATGAGGCCGACCTTGCCCCGCGCATGGGCGGCAATGGCAAGGTCACCCTGGCGGACTGGGTGCAAGTGGGCCGCTTCGTCGCCGGCATGGATACGCCCTCCGGCACCGAATTCCTGCGCGCCGACTGTGCGCCGTCCAATACGCTGGGTGACGGCAAGCTGAGCGTGGCCGACTGGGTACAGGCGGGGCGCTATGCCGCCGCCCTCGACCCGCTCACTCCCGCCGGTGGACCCGCCGCGCCGGTGAGCGGTCTGGCGGCTGCTCGGACGAAGCTGCCGGTGGCCACCCCACGCACACTGAGCCTCGCCCCGGTCGCCCCGTTGGCCCGCGGAAAGAGCGGCATCGTGCGCGTGCAATTACAGGCACAGGGAGATGAGAACGCCCTCGGCTTCAGTCTGCACTTTGATCCGAAACGCCTGCGCTTCGTGAGCGCGAAGGTAGTGGGGGCAGCAGCCACCGCCACGCTGAATGTCAACACCACGCGCGCAGCGACCGGCGACCTGGGCCTCGCGCTCATGCTGCCGCTGCCGAATGTGATGCCGAAAGGCGCCCAGCCGGTGATGGAACTCACCTTCACCGCGCTGGCCACCGCCCCGGTCAGTCTCAATCCGCTCACCTTCACCGACACGGTGATCACCCGCGAAGTCGCCACCGCCACCGCACAACCCCTGCCGGTGCGCTGCCAGAACGGGACGGTGACGATCAAGCTGAAGTAGAAAAGGATGTGTGGGAGTGTGGGTGTTTGGGGGTGTGGGAGTTTTTGGCCGAGATGGTAAGTGAAAACCGGCGCGCAGTGGAATTCTCAACAAATGAGAATTCCACTGCCAACCTCCCATACGCCCACACCCTTAACCTTCCATACACCCTTCTCTGCGAACCTCTGCGTCTCCGCGACTCTGCGGTGAAAGAATGGAATAATTATGCCGCGCGCCGTCCCTCGCCCAGTTGGGTGAGGAGTTTCGGGATTTCTCCGCCCAGCACTTCGCACATGCGCCGTTCGCCGGTCAGGTTGAGTTCGAGCAGTTCGGCGATGTCGCCGAGGTGCAGGTGCTTGGCCAGGCGGATCAGCCCATCGTAGGCGCCCAGCTCCAGGTGCTCGATGCGTTCCGCCTCCAGCGCGTTGTGCAGGTCGATGTATTCCTGCGGCGGGTTCAAGTCCATGAAGATGCGGTACGCCTCCATCATCCCACGCGTCACCGGGTCCACCTCCTGGCCGATGATGCCGCCCAGCTTGTCCACCACCTGCTCCAGGTTGCTGATGCGATGCCGCAGCGGGCGGTTATTGTGTTCCAGCAACTCCTTCAGCATGGGATTCTTCGTATCCCGAATCATCTCGGTGTAAATCTGCCAGATATTGCGCTCCATGATCAGCATATTGGAGCAGCGCAGGCGGAAATATTGTTGCAAATCAATCGCCATCACCTCATCCTCCCCCAAGAGTGTAGCGAGTCGGACGAGTTGTTGCTGCCGGGTTCTTGACGAAATGATGGGCTTTGTCTACGGGTTTCCACGGCTACACCGGTATTTTCATGCTCATGCTCATACTCTTACTCATGCTCAAAAGAATATCGCAACCAGAGATCTCAATCTATTTTCTGAGCATGAGCATGAGTATGAGCATGAGCATGAGTAAGAGTTTATGGACGCGATCACATTTTCCAGGTACACTTACACCCGTATGCGCTTGCCGAAGACCGAGTTTGCCCATCCCGCGGGCGAATCGCCGATGTATGATACGCTGCTCACCTGCAGCCGCTGTGCCACCTGCCTGCCGGCGTGCCCGTCGTATGCCGCCACGCTGCTGGAAACCGCCTCGCCGCGCGGGCGCGTACAATTGATTCGCGCGGTGATGGAAGGGCGGCTGGTGAATACGCCGCGGCTGCGCGAGGCGCTGAACACCTGTCTGGACTGCCGCGCCTGCGAGAGCGTCTGCCCCAACGGCATTCACCCCGGCCAGCTCGCCGCGCACACCCGCGCCGCGTTGCAGCAGGGCATGCCCTTCTCGCGCTGGCTCAAGCGGCTCATCCTCGGACCGGTGCTCTCCAATCCGCTGTGGCTGGAGGGCGGGCTGGGCCTCACGCGACTGGCCTACCAGCGCACCGGCCTGCAGCACCTGCTGCGTGCCAGCGGCCTACTGAAGATCGCCCCGCGTATCGCGCGCATGGACCATTTCCTGCCGCGCATCCCCGCCAAGCCGGTGCGCCACAGCCTGCCGGAGGTGGTGCCCGCGGTGGGCGAGCGGCGCGGGCGCGTGGGCTTTTTCCTCGGCTGCGCCATGAACACCATCTTCGCCGACGTCACCCGCCACAGCATCCGCGCGCTCACGCGGCTGGGCTACGAGGTGGTCATCCCGCGTGGGGTGGTTTGCTGCGGCGCCCCGCAGGAGTCGCTGGGCGAGTTGGACATCGCGCGCCGGATGGCCCGCCACAACATGGCCTGCTTTGATGGGCTGGAGACCGTCGTCACCGACTGCGCGGCCTGCGGCGCCGCGCTGAAGCACTATCATACCCTGCTCGATGACCCCAGCGCGGAGGCCTTTACTTCCCGCATGCGCGATTTCGCCGAATTCGTCGAGCCGCTGCTGCCCGCGCTCACCTTCGACTGCGGCCCCATCACCTACCATGCCCCCTGCCACCTCTCCCATGCGCAGGGTGTCTGCCGCCAGCCTAAGGCACTGCTCAAACGTCTCTGCCCCGGCTACCGCAACCTGGCGGAGCACGACCGCTGCTGCGGCAGTGCCGGCATGTACTGGGCCATGCACCCGGAGATCTCCGACACCACCCTCGCCCGCAAACTCGCCAACATCCGCGCCAGCGGCGCCGACACCGTCGTCACCGCCAACCCCGGCTGCCTCCTCCAACTGATGGCGGGCCGCGAGAAGGAGGACACCTGGGATGTGCGGCATATCAGCGAGATCGTAGATGCGGCGCTGGACGTGGCATAGGCTTCCACGTGGCACGGCCATCCTGGCCGTGAGTGGCATGGGCTTCCAGCCCATGGGTCGCCTTGGCTTCCAGCCAAGGCGCGTGGCGGACAATGACTTCACGCGTCCCGATAGAATCGGGACGACGCGCCTGGGCTAGAAGCCCAGGCGACACACGGCCAGGATGGCCGTGCCACATTGAGCCGCCACCAAAGAAGGAGCTTGATCTACACGGTAGAATAACTGCCATGTGGAGGAGTAGCCATGAAAGGCAATAAGGGTGATCTCGGGTATAATTCCGAAGGATGGCATATTCGCCAGGGAGCCTATCTGCCGCATTGGACGCGAGATGGCGGCTCGTATTTTGTCACATTCCGGTTAGGTGATTCGCTACCGCATACCGTGCTCGAGGAATGGATCGTGGAGCGTGATAACATCCTCAAACGCGCTCGTTTGCAAAATCGTCCCCTTAGTATCCAGGAGGCAAAGCGTTTACATCAACTGCAAAGCGATAAGATTGAGACCTATCTTGATGCCGGGTATGGCAGATGCTTTCTGCAGGATGAGGCCATTGCGCGCATGGTGCAAGATGCACTGAAATTCTTCGATGATCAACGCTACGAGCTGCATGCCTGGTGTATCATGCCCAACCATTCGCATATCGTTCTCAAACCGCTTCCGCCTTATCCGCTCGAGAAAATTCTGCACTCCTGGAAATCATTCACCGCAAATGAAGCAAATCGCTTATTGAACAGACGAGGTGAATTCTGGCAAGTAGAATCCTATGACCACCTGATCAGAGACGAGGAAGACTACTGTCATTGTGTCGAATATACGCTTGCAAACCCTGAGCGGGCAGGACTGACAAACTGGCCCTGGCGCGGCAGGCGTAACGTGGCACGGGCTTCCAGCCCGTGAGTCGCCTTGGCTTCCAGCCAAGGCGCGTGGCGGATAATGACTTCACGCACCTCGGCTGGAAGCCGAGGTGACGCGCATGGGCTAGAAGCCCATGCGACACACGGCCAGGATGGCCGTGCCACATGGAGTGCCACGTGGTATTATACAGCAACGGATCTCCGGAGGTGCATGATGACCGACAACCTTCACCCCCTGAAATGCAAGGCAGCCCGGCTGGGCACGTGCTCACTCGTGCTCGCGCTGCTCGATCCCGCACTTGTCTTCCTTGCCGCCACCAGTGCGCCGGGGCGGTACCTGCTCTCCTTTTTCACCGAGCAAGGGCGTGCTGCCGCGTTCGTCATCGTGCTGCTCCCGCCCATCATCGGACTGGTGCTGGGGATTCTGACCCATACTCTGGCGAAATGGTACCCCTCGCTCTTTCGCATCAGGCTGCTGGCCTATGCGGGCATCGCCTGCGCTTCCGTCATCATCGGCGGAACGCTCCTGATTGCCCCAATCTGCGCAAGAACGCATATTGAATCACCCGCCCAATCTTGTTTGTCTAATCAACGGCAGATCGTCATCGCTGCATCGATATATGCGAGTGATCACGACGGGAAACTGCCTTCTTCACTTATCATGCAGGAAGGGTTTCTCGCTGACCGGTCCATACTGCGCTGCCCGGAGAAGAAAGCGACTATCGGCTATGGCTATAACCGCTCTGCCGTCGGCCTGCCGGTCGCCAGGGTGCGCCATCCCGATAAAATGATTCTCTCAGCGGACGGCGGCAATGCGCAGCATCTGCTGACCGAGCAGCGTGACATCGATGAATCGCGGCATGCATTTCACGGCGCCCCCTTCAACTGGCGCCTCCGCTACCCGTGCGGCTTTGTCGTTGGCTATGCGGATACGCATGTTACGGTATTTCCAGCCGGCACCAGGGTGCAGTTGCAACAGTAGCGTGGCACATAAATACGTAGTATATTATCAGCATCCGGTGAAGCCTGAAGGGCTGATATTCGATAGCCCAGGGTGTAGCGCCAGCGAAACCCTGGGAAGGCGTGCCGATAGACGGCCCGAGCCCTGAAAGGGCGGCATTCATTGTCGGGGTAAAGGATAGGAATACGGCCCTTTCAGGGCTTGGTGGGAGGATAGAGCGATACGCATTCCCAGGGTTCCACTTCGTTCCACCCTGGGCTATCGAATGGCAGCCCTCTGGGCTTCACCGGGTGCTGATATGGTCTCTTTTCCGAGGTAATGATGAAACGAGTGTTTCTCCTGGCGTTGATCGCGATAGCCATTGTATGCATCATCTGGTACCTGACGCAGCAGAAGGAGCAGCGGTATTTCAGCGATACCGAAAGGATGTATAGCGTTTTTCACGGGATTCAGGTTGAGCGCAGTTATTACCGTCTCACCGTAGTGCATCCTACGGGGCCGGGATACGACCGTGAGTGCTATCAGGGGTATATCTGGTTGAATACGATGGCCGTCAGGCAACTGCGCGAAGACTACCGGTGGCTGCCGATGAAGGCCTCGTTCGCCCTGGCCAATTTTACGGTGCCACGGGAGATCCAGGATGTCCTTCCTCCGGCGAATCATACCGGTTGGCTCACCCTGGATGGCGGCCCGACCAAGATGGTGCCTTACTGTACCGGAACCATTGCCTTTAACGAGAAATATGGCGTGATCGGCTTCGATATTCAAAAAGAACAGCATAATGCCGATATTCCAGCAAGTGCTGACTGATGCAATGAACGTAGAGGGAAGCGATTCATACCAGCTACTCCAGCACTGAAGCGCTTTCCCCTCCGGGGCGGCATGGGCACTATTCCCGCCCCTCCATCGGCACCAGCATAAACTCCTGATCGCCATATGACCCGCCGGGGAGCATCCAGTGGAAGCGGTACTCGGTGGGGGTGCGGCTGCTCACCTCTGCGCGGTCGAGCAGCACGCCTTCGCCGGCGGCATTATCCTGGAGCAGGGCTTCTTTGCCTTTGGGGATTTCCACCACCTGGCCGCCGGGCAGTTTCGCCGCTCCGGCGAAGAGGCCGTAGCGCTGGGTGGCGAAGAGCGCGAAGCGGGCGGGCTTGCCGGTGCTCGACCGCACCGGGAGGCTCACCGTGTAGTCGACGTTGTAATCGCCTTTGAAGGGCCGGCGCTGGCCGCCTTTGCGGCGAATCTGCGCCTTGGCCAGACTCTCCGGGCGCTCATCCCAGCTCTCGTCGACCAGGTATTGCATATCCGCTGTGGGGTCCGAGCCCTTCACGTAAAAGCGAAAGTGTACCTTGTTGCGCGGGCTGGTGTCGGCGGCGTCGAAGGCCGGGGTGCCGGCAGTGGGCTGCAGCGTGCGCTGCCAGTAGTCGCCGGTGCCGGAGTTGGTGCCGATGGTCATCTCATACGGCGCCGCGGCGAGGCGCTGGGCAGGGGAGACCGCACCGAAGACCACGGCCACGGTGATGAAGTAGGCGTTGGTGGCGGTGAGCTCGAAGCGCCCATTGATGGCGAGGTGCGGCGGCAGGTTGTGCGTGAAGATGAGGCGTGATTCGCCGGGGTGCAGCACCAGGGAGGCCGTGGGCACGTTGGGATGCGCAAACCAGTTGACCGCACACTGCTTGCCCGCATAGACCTGCTTGCGCGCGCCCAGCCCGTAGGCGCCCCGGCACAGGGTGACGACAGCATCCCGGTTGTTCGCACAGGTGCGCCCGCCGTCGCGCATATCCTTCGCCAGCGAGATGCGGATCCCCACCGGCTGCGCCTGTCCGGCCCCGGTGGCGGGGTTCGTCGCATGGTTGGTATGGTTGATGCCCACCCCGAACGGCATGGCCTGTTGCGGGTTGCGGAGGTAGGCCGCGTCCTCCGTCAGCCGCATGCGCGCCAGCGCCTTCCCCAGCGATGCGTTATAGAGGAATTCCGGGCTGTCGCTGTAAAGGAACCTCATGGCCTGCGTTTGCCCGTGCACCGGCACCCACTCCACGCCTCCGCCCCGCGCCAACTCCGCATTCCCCCGGCACAACTCCCCCAACTGCGCCGCCGCCATCCAGCGCTGCAGTTGCGTCCAGGACGCGGGGACGGCGGCGTGTTCCTTCATGCGGAGCAGCAGTAGGAGGGCTATACCTGCACACGCGAGCGTCACAATCAATATAGCTTTTCGTCGCATGACTTACACTCCCCACTCCCATGCCCAGATATGAGAACCGGTATGGGGACTGCCCCCGCGGCAGAGCTTATGATAGGCGAGCGCAAGGGCCGCGATTGGCACCCCGGTATATTTTAATGGCGCTCGGTCAGGGCTGTCCCCGCGTTGACAACACCGGTTATTGAGTAGTCGGGAGGGCGACGCTCCCGCGGAGCCAGATTATGCACCCGGTTCTCACATCTGGCTCCGCAGGAGCGTCGCCCTCCCGATCATTATAATCCAACCGGTTGCAGACGCGGGGACAGCCCTGACCTGGCACCGGGCACCGCACGGATGCCATTCTGCGACGTACTGCTGGTTACCCGCCCGTGCTCTGCCGCGGGGGCAGTCCCCCACCGGAACTTATACTGAAATGACTTCCTTGATCACCTTCCACTGCTCGATCTTCGCTTCCCGCGACAACCGTGTATTGGCGGGGCTGGTGGAAGGCAAGCACACCATGGGGATCTCGTTCAGCAACGCCGGTTGCACGAATCGTCGATACAGTTTCGCTGCTTTGTCCCCATTGCAAAAGACCGCGCGGATGGCCGGATGGGCGGCGAAGAAGGCGTTGAAATCGTTGACCACTTCGGAGCCGGGAACCATCTTTGCATCGAGACTCCCTGCACGCTCCACCGCCTGCAGCACATCCCAGAGCGCCACCTCGGCCGCCTGTAGCATCGCCACCCGCGCCGCATACTCGCACTCCACCGCCACCCCGAACAGCGCCTCCATGATCGGCCAGAAGGCATTCTGCGGATGCGCATAATACCGCCCCGCCCGCAGCGACTGCTCGCCGGGGAAGCTGCCGAGGATGAGAACTCTGGCATTGGGAGCGACGATCGGATCTAAACCGGGCATGGTCTGTTACCTCAAGCGTCGGCGTAAATAGTCGTCCATTTGAGCCAACGCTGTTTTATGTCATTATGGCACTGATGCGTCACTGACGTCAGTGACAGAGAATTCCATTTGCATCAACTGATTCCCTGCCAGCTTCTCTGTCTGCCGGTTGCCGCTCTTTCATAAAAATGGTACATTGAAGGCACAAATGTCGGTCCACCCCTGGGCGGACTAAACGTTAGGTTTTCATAAGGTTGCATGCGCATGGCAGAGAATATTCGATTTTTATCCGGCAACGAGGCGATTGCGCACGGGGCGTTTAAGGCGGGGTGCCAGGTGGCGGCGGCGTATCCCGGGACGCCGAGTACGGAGATTTTGCAGGCCGTCTCGAAGTTCAAAGAGCACCTCTACTGCGAATGGTCGGTGAACGAGAAGGTGGCGATGGAGGTGGTGATCGGGGCGTCCTTCGCCGGGGCGCGCGCGCTCACCGCCATGAAGCACGTGGGGCTGAACGTGGCCGCCGACCCGCTGATGACCTTCGCCTACCTGGGCGCCCACGGCGGGCTGGTGATCGTGACCGCCGACGATCCGGGCATGCACAGCTCGCAGAACGAGCAGGATAACCGCGTCTTCGCGCGCTTCGCCAAGGTGCCGCTTTTCGAGCCGTCGGACAGCCAGGAAGCCTACGAGATGACCCAGGCAGCCTACGAGGTCTCCGAGCAGTACCGCACCCCGGTGATCCTGCGCATGACCACGCGCACCTCGCACTCCTCCGGCCTGGTAGACCTCGGCGACTTCACCCCGCTGCCGCCGTCCGGGCGCACCTATACCAAGGATATCGAGCAGACCATCCCGGTGCCCGCCTTCGCGCGGAAGATGCGCGTGAAGCTGGAGGAGCGGCTGGCAGCGTTGCGCGAATACGGCGAACACTGCCCGTTCAATCGCATCGAGCCGGGCGATGGGAAGATCGGCATCATCACCTCCGGCGTGACGTACCAGTACGTGAAGGAAGTCTTCCCCGAGGCCAGCGTGCTCAAGCTGGGCTTCACCAACCCGCTGCCGAAGGAGCTCATCCGCCGCTTCGCAGCCAGCGTCGAGCGGTTGTACGTGGTAGAGGAGCTGGAGCCGTTCCTCGAAGAGCAGGTCCGCGCCATGGGCCTGCCCGTGCAGGAGGTGGCCACGGAGCTGCACATGCTGGAGCTCAACCCCCACCGCCTGCGCCAACTGCGCGCGGAGATTTATGGTACGCCGGCGCCGGTCATTGCGGCCAAGCTGGAGGCGCAGGGGCTGCCCGCCCGCCCGCCGGTGCTCTGCGCGGGGTGCTCGCATCGCGGCGTCTTTTACGCGCTGAACCGGCTGGGCGCCACCGTCACCGGCGACATCGGCTGCTACAGCCTGGGCATGTCCAAACCGCTCTACGCCATGGACACCGTGGTGTGCATGGGCGCCAGCATCGGCAACGCCTTCGGCATGGAGAAGGCCGGCTACCACGAGCGCACCGCCGCCGTGCTGGGCGACTCCACCTTCTTCCACTCCGGCCTCACCGGCCTGCTCAACGTGGTCTATAACCGCGGCGTCACCACGGTGATCGTGCTGGACAACCGCACCACAGCGATGACCGGCCACCAGGACAACCCGGGCACCGGCAAAACGCTGATGGGTGAGACGACGCGCGAGACAGCCATCGTGCAGGCGGCGCTGGGGCTGGGCGTGCAGCGCGTGCGCGTGATTGACCCCTATAACCTGGACGAGACCGAGCGCGTGCTGCGCGAAGAGATGGATGCGCCGGAACCCTCGCTGGTAGTGGCCAAGCGCTCCTGCATCATCGGCGCGAAGATCCGCACGGGCCGGCAATACGCCATCTTCGCGAAAGCCTGCAAGGGCTGCCAGGCGTGCCTGCGGCTGGGCTGCCCGGCGCTGGAACTCGCCGAGCCCGATCCCGCCCACCCGAAGCGCCGCCGCGCAAAGATCAACCCGGTGCTCTGCATCGGCTGCGGCATGTGCGCCCAGGTATGCAAGCACGAGGCGGTGGAAGAGGTGGCGGTGGAGTAACGCCCTCCCTCACCCCCCGGCCCCCTCTCCCAGAGGTAGAGGGGGAGTGGCGGATATGGGATTTGCTGACTGCTCTCATCGCTCTACTGGTATACACCCCCTCTACCTCTGGGAGAGGGGGCCGGGGGGTGAGGGAATTCGCTGAGGTAATCATGGACAACACAATCAACATAGCACTGGTCGGAGTCGGTGGGCAGGGGACGTTGCTTGCCAGTCAGGTGATCGCGCGGGCGGCGATGCTGTCGGGGATGGATGTGAAGCAGAGCGAGGTGCACGGGATGGCGCAGCGCGGCGGCAGCGTGGTGAGCCAGGTGCGCATCGGCACAAAGGTCTACTCGCCGCTCATCCCGGATGGCGAGACGCACTTCCTGCTCGCCTTCGAGATGCTGGAATCGCTGCGCTACGCGGAGACGTTGGCGGCAGACGGCACGGCGTTCATCAACCGCCAGCTTATCATGCCGGTCACCGTTTCCAGCGGGCAACAGCCGTGGCTGGACGACCTGGACGCGCGCCTCGACCGCGCCTTCCCGCATAAACTGCTCATCGACGCGCTGGCCATGGCGGAAACCCTGGGCAACCTGCGCACGGTGAACATGATCATGACCGGCGCCCTCTCCTGCCTGCTGCCGCTGGAGGAAACCGTCTGGCAGCAAGCCATCCGCGACTGCGCCCCGGCGAAACACGTCGAGGTGAACCTGGCAGCCTTCGCCGCCGGGCGGGGTGTGGGGAGCGAGCAGTTGGCGGTGAGCGGTTAGCAGTATAGGAAATATGGGAGATATGGGAGATATGGGAGGAATGGGAAGTATGGGATTTCAGCGCATAACTCCCGTACTTCCCATTCCTCCCATATCTCCCATTCTTCTCGGAAAATCTACCGCTCCGCCCCTTTCCCCTTCGGCGCCTCCTGCACCGCCGTGGAAAACTCTCCGCTGATCTTCTTCACGTCGCCGTATGACCGGGACACCACTTCGCCGATGCGCGCGCCGGTTTTGCCGGCTTCCTGCACGAGGTGGCTGGTTTTGCGCAGGTGGTCGAGTTGCTCGGGAAGGGCATGGTTGACCACGTGGTCGTATTGCTGCACGCCGCGGGTGACCACCGGGGAGCGGTCGAGCTGCGTTTTGAGCTGGCGGGCCTGCCGGTCGAGCGTCTTCACTGCCTGTTGCACCTCGGTCACCGTGCGATCCTGCTGCCGCGGAGCCGGTTTCGCGCCGGCAAACCCCGCCCACAGCCCCTTCGACAACGCCGTAAACCGCTGCATCGGCGTGCGTGCGACCGGTGCTGCGGGTGCCGTCCCCTGGAACACCCGGCTGAGCACCGCCCAGGGGCGAAGGAACGCCGGCTGACCATGCGCCGCCCCGGAAGCCGCGTGCAGATACGTCGCGCCACCGGCGACGAGGAGCACGGCCAACAGGATCAGCAGCATGGAGAAGCGCATCATCGTATTCCCATTACCAGATCGCCCTTAGTCCTCATAGGTAAATAGTGAGTCAAGTAATTCTGTAAAAGTATTACACACAAAAGTGATCGCCTTGTCCTTATCACGATACGCGACTTCATGATCCCAAAATACAATTACAGGTTGCTCCGAGCGTCGATAGTCAAAGCAAAGGTAATTACCGAAAGGATCTCTCGCAAAAGGAACTACTTTCTCAGCCATGCGATCTCTTATATGTTCGTATACCTCATATATGTTATATTCACCACTGGCATCTAATGTTATTAGATTATTCAGTGCTTCTACACTGCCTGCATGCGGAAAAGAATGGGGCTTCGGGTAACCGCCATTGTGATTACCCGCGCAATGAGCATAATCCGATGGAAATTTAATGCCAAAATAGCTTTCTGCCGCTTTGATCACCTCAACTGAAATCGCTTTTGAAAACCGCCAGTTCACTGTTCCCATACATCCCCTCTTTCACATTGCGCCTCTACAATCGAACGGTTCTGCTCAGGATCGTCAGTATCGAAACGCTCATCGTGTGCCCATTATAGCGAATATCGTTTCCTGCGTAAAAATACCAGGCGCACTCTGCTATAATGCAATACCGATCGTACATGGAAGTGAGGTAGTCGAATGGGCGATTCATCTCCTGCTCGTTCCCGTCCTCGCCGGCGTTGGTGGTGGGGTGTCGCGCTACTGCTGGTGCTCGCCATCGCTGGGTGGCTGTGGTGGCAGCGCACGCGGCCCATGGTGCTGGTGGCGCACGTGCCGCTGGGGAAGGGGCCGACCCGTACGCAGATCACGCAAGCGGGATTGCTGGTGCAGGGGGCGGACACGATCACGCTGATTGGTTGGGATGGCAAGGAGCGCTGGAAGGTGCGCCGGGTACCGGTGCGGCTTGAGTCGTACAGCCCCTGGGCTCTCTCGCCGGATGGCCGCCACCTGGTCGTCGCACGAACAGACGGAAGGCGGGTGATCCTCACCCAGTGGTGTGATGGCCGGCCTGCCGGTGAGGTGCGCATCGATACTCCGGCGCGGATATTCAAGCTCACCGCGACGAATGATGGCCGGAGCTGGTTGCTGAAAGATGTGCGCCACGGTTGTCAATTATGGGTCGTCACCGGTACGCATATCGCCTCCGGCAGCTACACGCCGCCAGTGCCCACCCAGCCTGATATCCGTTATGGTTATTACACCCGACTCGCGGCGGATGGCTCCACGGTGCTACTGGGCCGGTTCGGTGTGGATGATTTCCTTGCGGTCGATGTGCGGGGGGATCAGGTGGTGCTGACCCCGCGTTACTCCCTCCAGGGTCAGTTCGCCTTTAACTGTGCCCTGCTGCCGGGCGGGTGGGCGCAACTGCAGGATGGCTCATTGTATAGCCCCACCGGGTGCGTGCACGGGCCGGATACCTGGCATTGTCAGGGTATGAACACGGATACGCTGCCAATGCTCCAGGAGAGCATACCCGGCCAGCGTGTGCGGGTGTTCGACCCGCAGCATTCAACGTGGGAAGTGCCGTGCGCCGGCATGCGGGAGATCGGCAATTGTTCCGCCGATGGACGCCGGGCGCTGGTCCTCGACAATGGCAAACCGACGCGCAGCAATGTCATCGCCTACGCCTTCTTCCACCTGCCGCTGGTCTCGAAGCTCTATCCCGCGTCAGCAAATACCGATCATCTCGTGGTCTATGAGCGCCCGGGCCGCCGCCTGGCCCGTTTGCCGGTGCAACTCAAGAGAGCACCAGCTCGGGCAATCGCTGCCCTCCTGACGTCCTACCACTTGGCGCTGAATGGGCAACAGTATCAGCTCCCGTATCAGCTCTGGGCACTCTCCCCGGACGGCACCCGCGTGGGCATCCTGGCGGAAAATCTGAGCAGTAAGGCGAAGGAGTGGCTGGTGTTCGGTTGGTAAACCGTGCCTTGAGATGCACCGGTTTCGGGGACAGACACCGAAACTCCCTATCGACCAACCCCTTCTGATAATTCGAAACCAATAGCACCCCGACCCACCGGAGTTTCGATGTCAGTCCCCGAAACCGGTGCATCTCCCGCCAACCGGATCAGATATACCTGAACTTGTCTCCCCCCACCACGCAAACATCCCCTCTCAACAAACAATTTTTCGAAATAGCCGAAAAATTGTTTGTTGTTTGCTATTCAAACGCCGGTTCCATTGCTATAATGGCGCTACGTTTGTTGGTTAACGTTTGTTTTAGAGAACAGATTGCCGGGGTGTCCTCCCCGGCGGGAAAGGAGTGAGATGATGCCGTGGTCTGAAGGGATGACGCGAGAAGAGTATGAGGCGGAGGTGGCGGCGCTGGCCGGGGAAAACGAGGCGCTGGCCGCCCGAGTGCAGGCGTTGACGGCGCAGGTGAGCCAGGGGGAGATGCGCCAGGCGGCGGTGCGGGCGCTGCTCGCCGCCGGGGTGAAGCCGGAGCGGCTGGAGAAGGCGCTGGGGCAATTGCCGGAGGGGGCGGACTGCTCCACGCCGGAGAAGGCGACTGCCGCCGTCAACGCGGTGAAGGCGGAACTGCCGGAGTGGTTCGGCGCCGTGCCGCCCAACGGCGTGGGCCGCAGCCCCAGCGAAACGCCCCCGCCCACTGACCTGGCCCGCCTGTCGATGCCGGAGTATATCGCCGCGCGGAAACGGATGGCGGGGTAGGTTGTGTGGGAGTGTAGGGGTTTGGGAGTATGGGAGTGGTATCGCCGAGTAGTTGGGCTGATGAGTGATGAGTTGTTCTGTCGACGAACGCTACTCCGCTGTGCTGCGTAGCTTACTACGAACGGGTTTGGTTGATTTTTGTAAAACTTGAAAGGAGAAATGAGTCATGGGAAACACGTTACTTACACCGTCGGTTATTGCAAAAGAGGCACTGATGGTATTGGAGAACAACCTGGTGATGGCCGGGTTGGTGCATCGGGATTATTCGGATGAGTTTGCCAAGGTGGGGGACACCATCACTATCCGCAAGCCGGCGAGCTTTGTGTCGAAGGCGTTCACCGGGCAGATCGAGCTGCAGGACGTGGTGGAGGGCAGCACCACCGTGACGCTGGACACGCACCTGGATGTGAGCTTTGCGCTGGGGCCGCAGGAGCTGACGCTGGATATCCAGCACTTCAGCGAGCAGTTCATCCAGCCGGCCATGCGCGCCCATGCGCAGAAGATCGACGCCATGCTCTGCGCGCTGTATAAGGCCGTGCCGTACCGCGAAGGCGCGGCGGGCACGACGCCGGACGCGCTGGCGGACATCGCCAGTGTGCGCAAGAACCTCAACCTGCGCGGGGTGCCGCTGGACAACCGCGCGCTGGTCATCGACCCCAACGCGGAGGCAAAATTCCTCACCGTGGACGCCATCGTCAATGCGGAGAAGAGCGGCACCACCGAGGCGCTGCGCAACGCATCGCTGGGCCGGCTGATGGGCTTCGGCGTCTACATGGATCAGAACATCCCCGCGCATACCGCCGGCGACGGTACCGTGCTCATCAACAGCGCCGCCGGCATCGCCGCCGGGGCGACCACGCTGCACGTGGACGGCGTGACCGCCGCACTGGTGCCCGGCGATCTGCTGACCATCGCCAATACCCCCTACACCGTGCTGACCGCCGGCGCGCTGGCCGGCACCGCCCAGGATCTCACCATCTATCCCGCCTTGAAGGTCGCCGTGGCCGACAACGCGCCGGTAACAGTGGTCGATGATCACACGGTGAACCTCGCCTTCCACAAGAACGCCTTTGCGCTGGTCACCCGCCCGCTCGCCCCGCCCCTCGGCGCCGCCGCGGTGGAGACGGTGAGCTGGAACGGCATCAGCGTGCGCGTGGTGTACTCCTACAACAGCACCACCAAGGTGGACACCATCTCCCTCGACCTGCTCTGCGGGGCCAAGTGCCTCTATCCGGAGCTGGCCTGCCGGTTGCTGGGATAATGTGATGTGGCACGGCCATCCTGGCCGTGAATCGCATCGGCATCCTGCCGATGCGTGCCTTGGCTGGAAGCCAAGGCGACGCCACGGCCAGGATGGCCGTGCCACGAAGAGGAGGTATGACGATGGCACTGACCGTGGGCACAGACAGTTATGTGACGTTAGAGATGGCGGAGGCGTATGCGCTGGCCGGCCTGGATGCCGGGGTGTGGACTGCGGCGGATGCCGCAACGCGGGAGGCGGCGTTACGGGAGGCACACCGGGCGCTGGAGAGTTTGAGCGGGTGGCGCGGGGTGCCGTACCTGGATGGGCAGCGGTCGGCATGGCCGCGGGTGCAGGTCTATGCGCCGGATGGGCTGGCCTACCCCTGCGGTGATCCCGGCGAGGCGGAGAGCTACCCGCAGCCGTTGCGGGACGCGCAGTGCGAGGAGGCGCTGGAGCGGCTGAAGCGCCGGGCGGACCCGACATCCGCCTTTATCGAGCGCGACCGGGCCAACGGCATCGCCTCCCGGCGCAGCAGCGACGGCGCCGATGTCCATTACGGCACGGTCGAGCGGTATGGCGGCGCGCTGTACAGCCAACGCGCCTACCTGCACGTTCTGCCCTTGTTGGCACAGAGTTTTACGGGAGTATCACCATTATGTCCATCGAACATCTGCCGGCAACCTGCCTGATCATCATGCCGGGCGTGCCCAACCCGGCTGACAACGGCGAGACAACGACCGGCGAAACACAGGCCACCGTCTCCTGCCGCTTCGTGCGCGAGACGATCCGCAAGGTGCGCATGGACGGGAGCTACACCGTCAGCCAGGGCACGCTCTACGTCCCCGCCGGCACGGCCTTCCCGGCCAACTGCGCGGTGGTGGTAGACGGCGAGACCTTCCGCGTGTTGAGCAGCAAAGCGGTGGTGGACGCCTTCGGGCTGCCGGTCGGCGTGAAGGCGGTGGTGGGGTAGAGACGCAAGAAGGAGGCAACCATGCTACCCATCGAGGCATTCTGGGAGGATTATCGCTGGCGGGTGACCGGCGGGGAACCGGTGTGGTGGGGCGAGCGCAAGTCGGGGGAGGCGGCGCAGACGGTGTTGAATGTCGTCGAACAGCAGGCCGATCCCGATGTTACGCGCTTCAGCCGCCTGGTGGTGGAGATCGCCTGCTTCCACCCCCGCCGCGCCGTCGCGGAAACGCGGGCGATGACGGCCTTCACCGCCTACGACGTGATGAAGGGGCACAGCAGCCTCACCGCCGGTCTCACCCTCCCCGGCAACTGGCGCGCCGAGCAGGTGCAGGCGGCTGCCCTCGGCATCACCGACGCCCTGCCGATCACCGGCGGGTGGCTATACAAGGCGGTGGTGCAGGTGACGCTGGTGAACGTGAGCTGGTCGGGGACTGCCCCCGCGGCAGAGCCCGGCTTTATTCAAGGGGAAAAGATAACGGTTTGCACGCCGGTTTGAGCGAGGATGCTCGGTCTGGGCTGTCCCCGCGTGCATAGCACCGGCTACAAAGACGCGGGGACAGCCTTAACCGGGCACTGGTTATCGCACGGATACCAATGCGCAACCGATTACGGGTTCTGAGAACGGGCGCTGCCGCGAAGGCAGTCCCCAAGTGTGACCATTGATAAAGGAGCAACCCATGAGTGAAGAGACATTCGTCAATTCCGCACGGCGTTTGTATGTGAAAGTGAACAGCGCCTACGTGCACATTCCCACACTGGTGCTGGAGGAAGTGCCGGTGACGCGGGAGGAGGTGTGGTTTTCCTCCTCGGACGTGATCGACGGCGTGCCGCATGAGAACGGCACGGTGGTGGCGCAATCGATGGCCTACCGGGTGGAGACGAAGATGTTCAAATCGGCCGACGCCACGCCGCAACTGCTGAGCGGGCTGAAGGCCATCAAGGCCTGCAAGCACAAAGTGGGCAGCGACGTGCGCCAGGACTGCGTCATCGTTGAGCCGGATGGCGACCAGTGGGCGGTGAGCTGCGACGTACTCAACGTCATCACCCTGCGCGGCAAAACGGAAGACACCGCCGGGATGCACTTCGAGCTGAAACGGCGCGGAGCAGCGGCGGCCTACACCGGCGCATTGACGTAACCCGCTTTGGGGACTGCCTTCGCCGCAAGTGCCCGGTTAATGAAAAAGCCCAGGTATCGATCCGGAAGCCGTTATATACATAGCGTCGGTGAAGGCTGTCCCCGCGTATAGATTTGTTTTGAGTAAGAGAAAGAGAAAGAGTAAGAGCATGAGAGGAGGGCAATATGCCGGTGGCATTTGAGATCAATGGGACGACCTACCTTCCACGACTGTCGTTGAAAGGTGTGGAGATGGCGGAGCGGGTGGCGGGGAAGGGGTATGGCTACCTGCTGCTGGGGGCGCTGGACGAGGGGCGGGTGAGCGATCTGCTGACGCTGGCCACGGCGGTGTTGCAGCCGGCCTGGCCGGGCGTGACCCCCGAGGCGCTGTGGGAGGCGCTGGCGATGAGCGATCCCGCGCAACTGCCCGCGGCCACCGAGCGGCTGCGCACCATGTTGCTGGCGCTGCTGATAGAGGACCTGCCGGATACGCCGGAGGGCGACGCAAAAAACGCCTGACGGCCACCACGCCCTGGTGGCCGATGCTCCGCGAACTAGCCTATGGCCGGCTGGGCATCCGTGACCCGGACCTGCTCTGGCACATCACCCCGCGGGACTTGTGGGAGATGATGCAATGCGGATTGCGCCCGTCGAGAGCCTCCAGGTCGAACGAGATTGTAGATTGCGGAATGGGTGAGGACGAATGGGACGCCTGGATACGCCAGATGACGGCGGCAGTAGAGGGAGGAAGTGATGACGCGTGAGAAGGTGCGACGATATGCGCAGGCATTGGTGGGGAAGGGTGCAGACGGGCGGTGTTATACGCTGCCGGGCGCCCTCACGCCTCGACTCCCTCTCCCCGATGAGAGGGGGAGAACGCTTATAGAGATACGAAAAGCCACTTCGTCATCCCCAGAGCCGGCCCTCCCCCTCTACCCCTGGGAGAGGGGGCTGGGGGGTGAGGGAGCCCGTTCGCGTCACTCAGTGCCCGTTCACACCATACATACCAAGCGTATCAATAATACTATTCATACGAATTATAAGCATCGCCTTGCCCCGAGAAAGCCTCATAACGTCCTCCAAACAGTGGGCGGGGTACTGCCAACCCCGCCCGCCTCCCCCCTGGAGCGGGCGCTTGGGGGAGTCACGGCGTTGTTTATACAGACCAGTCAATCCGGTCAATCCGGTCAGACGGGTCAGACAAGCCGGACAGACATTGCCGTGCCAACTGCGCTCTCCGAGGCGCGGTTGCTGGAGCTGATTGACCGGCGGGTGACTCTGCTGGTGGAGCGGGCGATTGCGGGAGCGGTGAGGTGAGAGATGCCGACATTTAAGCGGACGAATTGTCAATATTACCTGGGAGATGTGAATACCAACTACGGCGTGCTGGCACGGCCCGGGTTTGCGGTGTATGAGGTGCCGGAACAGCGGTTTGGCGCGTATACACTCGAGGACGTGGAGTGCTCGCCGCTGGTGCATGGCGTGACGCTGGCGGCGACGGCGCTGCAGCCGGCAACGCTGGCGCAGTTCAGCGTCAACCCGCCGGACGCGCTGCAGATCTGGACGCCGCCCAACCAGCCGGTGGCCCATGCCTTCGCCTATCGCGCGGAGGCCGTGCCGGTGGAGATTAGCTCGGTCGGGGCGCTGCCGGGGGAGCCGTCGTTCACCTTCAGCTTCACGCGTGCCCCACAGCCGCCGGCTGGGATGCCGCCGGCGGAGCAAGTGTGGCGACTCACCTTCGCCGACTTCACGCTGGAGTGGGGGCGCACCGGCTTCCCGCGGCTCTACCGGAACGACGTACTGCTGGAAGAACGGCTGCTGCCGGAGAGCGCCTTGCGTGCCTTCAACAGCGCCGCCGCGCTGGCGATCACCGTGCAGAACCTGTTCGGCGACCTCTTCATCTGCTGCGCGCTGTGGCCGGAGCCGTGGGTGGTGCGCGGGGTCGGTGCCGTGCCGTCCGCGCCGTATGGCATGCAGTGCAGTGGTGGGCAGTTCAGCTTCAACCTCTCCCCCTTCACCTTTGCCACCTCCGGCGCGTTCGTCACCGACTGGATCGAGCACGGGGTGGCCTACCCGGACACCGACCTGCTGGTGGACGTCTTCCCGCCGGATCAGCCGGCGGGCACCGGGGTGGCCGTCACCGTGGCGGAGTACTGCGGCACGGCGAAACGCTACCGGGTGACGCTGACCGGCGACGGCGCGCACACCCCGGTGGTGCAGGCGTTCCAGTATCGCTACCACCCCCAGGTGGCCATCGGCGACCGCTACTGGCGGGAGATCACCCAGTGGGTCACCGGGGCGACCGTCACCTGTGCTGCCGACCCCGGCGCCGCTTGTCGCGTGGGGCCGACGTTGCGCCATGCGGAGCTATCGCTGGTGCCGCAACAGCGGGTGAACGGGAAGACGCTGTGGGAATGGGTGGGCGGCCTGCACGGCGCCTACGCCTTCCGCATGCAGGTGGGCGCGGTGTACGTGGATGAGCATGGCATGGAATTCACCGATCAGCTCGACCGGTTGCACGGGATCGTGCAGATCGCCGACGATGTGCAGGCGATCGCGGCGGTGGACCGGCTGACGCTGGCCGTGCCGGATCGCTGGGAGCAGCTCAGCCAGACGGCGCTGCTCTTTGCGCCCAGCGTGGCGGGGATGCGCGTGGACGCGGCCATCGCGCTCATCGCGCAGTGGGCCGGTATCTCCCCCACGCAGATTGACGCCGCCCCGGTACCGTATTGGCTGTGCGAGCCGGCGGGCGACTACACGCGCCCCACCTGGTTTCCGCCTAACGGCACGCGCGCCGGCGACTTCATCCGCAAGATCGCCGAGCGCTACGGCGCGGTGGTGGAGTTCGACGGCGCCGGGGTGCTGGTGGTGCGGCCCGGCCTTAGCACGGACAGCGTCGCCACCTACACGCTGGACGAAGGCGGTGACCCGATCATTTCGCTGGAGCGCGTGGAGGAACGCGAGGATCGCGCTGCCTGCGTGAACACTGTCATCGTGGAAGGGCGCGGGGCGAACGGCCTGGCCCTCTTCGCCATGCAGGCAGACGCGGAGTCGCTGACCCTGCCCGGCTCGCTGCGCTACGTCGGCTACCCGGTCATCGAGTACATTACCGACCCTGACCTCACCACGCAGGAGGCGGTGAACATCGCCTGCGCGCAGCACTTCGCCAACCGGCGGGCCGCCCTGCCGCAACGGCTGTTGCAGAGTTGCACCAGCGAACTGTGGAAGCGCGTGCCGAACGAGGTGGTGACGCTCATCAACCATCGCGGCAGCGGGGTGGAGCGCGTGCGCCTGCTGTTGGTGCGCACGCAGTATCGCCCGCTCACCTACACGACCACTGCGCGCGGGGAGGTGCTGCCATGAGCTACCGCATCAGCATTATCTCGCCGGACGGCGCGCTGCTGCGCCGCTGGTCGCTGCCCTGCTCCGGGTCGATGACCGTGGACGCGGAGGGCAACGTCTACCTGGTGGGCTACAACCAGTACTGGGAGTTGGGCTACTGGAGCATCCACAAGTTCGACAGGGAGGGGAACCCCGTCTTTGATCGGGTGACGCCCCAGGGGTACCAGGAGGTGTACTGCGTGGGCGACCGCCTGCTGGCCACGGCCGCGGGGATGGATCTCAATTCCCCGACGGGCTACGCGTCCACCATCACCACCTTCAGCCTGGACGGCGCCCAGCTTGCCCAGCGCACGCTGCCGGTGAGTGTGGCTAACCTGGCCTATCGTGACGGCTATTTCTTCAGCGTCGACGGCAACAGCACCCGGCCCGCGCTGCATGTGCTGGATGCCGACCTGAACCTGCTGGTGACCGCCATGACGGATCTGCAGCTCAATCTCCAGGCGCTGGCGGTGGGCAGCGGGCACATCGTCTATGCGCTGCCGCGGGTGCAGCCCGGCGGCGCCTGGCAGATCGCGCGCATGCAGTTCCAGCCGCCGGCGACGCTGGCTCCGCTGCCGGCGGTCGGCGTGGATTATTTCGATCCGCTCACCAGCGGGGTCTTCGCCGCCACGCGCACCGGGCCGGCGCGGCTCACCATCGGCGGCGATGCGCTGTACTACGTGACCACCGAGCCGCATGCCGGGCGGTATACGGTGGTGGTGCCGTGTTATCAACTCGGCGATGGCGCCCCGGTGCGGCGCTTCGTCATCGGGCTGACCGGCAGCGACGCCTGGCCGCTGGGGCAGATCCGCACCATGGCCACCGCGCCGAACGGCAATCTGTATATCCTGGACATCGCACCCCCGCAGCCGGCCTGCCGCCTGGCCACCGCCATCGATGCGGTAATGGGCGTGCAGCACTACCTCTACATCGGCCTCGACGGCAGTGCCTTTCACCGCCGGTCGAGCATCGGTGGGGCGATGAGCGCCCCCGTGCGCGTCTGCGCCGGCCCGCTGAGCGACCTGGACCTGGCGCTGGGGCCGGACGGCGCCTTGCGCGCGGCAGTCAGCGGCACCCCCGTGTGCCACTACCTCTCGCGCGACCTGGGCGCAACCTGGAGGCCGCTATGATCGCCATGATCTACACCATGATGGGCCTGCGCATCACCGCCTGGTGGACGGGCAATGTCCTCGTCACCCAGGTGGAGGATGGCCCTATCCTCCCTGCTATCCCCTGCGCCAGCGAACCCGGCTTCGACCTCGCCGAAGACCCCACCGGCGCCCTGTGGCTGGTCTGCCTCGACAGCGCCGGCGAGATTACGCGCTACCGGAGCACGGACCTGGGGGTGACATGGGAGGCGGTCTAACGAATTTCTACCAGCCCGTTCGTAGTAAGGCACGCAGCAGAGCGGAGTGCCGTCGAGTATAGGCCAGGTGCCCGTAAGGCTGATCTATCAACGAACGCTACTCGACCAAAGAAGATTTACGGGATCTGCCTCCCTGGAGCGCGAACCTCCTGGTGAGCAGATTATCGGCCCGCCACCGCATCTATAATCTGCTCACCAGGAGGTTCGCGCTCCACGGGAATCACATTCTGCAGAATTATGATGGTCGAGTATAGGCCAGGTGCCCATAAGGCTGATCTATCAACGAACGGGCTTACCTATGAGAGAAAGGAGACAACCAATGGACAACCGTTTACAACAATCCTTCAACCGCGCCATCAACGAGGCGGTGCGGCGAGGGAAGCAGGAGATGGATCGCCTGCGCCTCACCGGCAATACCCCCGTGGTGCCCGCGCTGGGCGGCACGGTAACCGGCAAGGCGATGGTATGGGGCGTGGATGGCTGGGGCGTGAAGCGCTGGGGGAGTGAATAGTGATTAGTTATTAGTGGGTGGGCGGGTGCATGCTCGGGGAACGAACCACTAAACACCAATTACTCTTCACGCACAATAGTGATTGGTGAACGATCAAGCACCCGCCCCAAAACTAATCACTAATCACTCACAACAGTGATCGTTGGGCAGTCAAGCACCCGCCCAATAAACTAATCACTAATCACTAATTACTAATCACTCAAACAAAGGAGATGACCAATGACCAAAACCAATTTCTACACCGACGACCAACTCCCCGCCATCGGGGCCATGGATTACCCGGCGAAGTTTAATACGCTGATGGGGCTGATTCAGGGGGAGTTTGAGGCGCGCTGGCAGTGGGCGCGGGGTTTCTACGAGGTGCCGGGGGTGACGCTGGATGCCGCCGGACGAAAGGTCGACCTGTGCTGGCCGGGCGGAAAAGGGGCGCTGCTGGGCGGGGTGCGGCTGGCCACGGCGGGGAGCTGGGCCTTTGCCGGCAGCGAGGCCAGCGGGACGTATTACCTGCAACTCGACGCCGCGGGGTTGAGCAAGGCGCTGACTGAGGATGCCGCCCGGCTGACGGTGGCCACCGTGCGCTGGACGGCGGAGACGCAAACGCTGGAGGGGCTGGCGCTGAGCGCGCTGGCGGCGAATACCGGGGGGTGCTTTGCCGGCATGGGCGGCACGGGCGGAGGCACGCTGCTGCAGCCGCGCGGGGCGTGGCAGGCGGACTATCCCTACACCGGCACCGCCGGACAGCGCGACGTGGTGGAGCACAACGGCAGCGGCTACCTCTGCCTGCAGTCGCACAGCGCGGGCGCAGTCAGCGAGCCGGGCGCCGGCGCGGCGTGGGCGACCTACTGGCAGGTGCTGGCCGCGCAGGGGCGCACCGGCAGCGCCGCCGTGCTCACCCCGCGCGGCACGTGGCTGGCCGGGCAGAACTACGCGGTGAACGATGCCGTGTGCCGCGGCAACGGCTATGCCTGCCGGCAGGCGCACACCGCGGCGGCGGAGAATGCGCCGGACGGCCCCGGTGGCACGGGGTACTGGGAGAAGATCGTCGACCAGGGGGCGCAGGGTGTCCCCGGCGGTTCGGCGTATTTCAACCTGCTGGGCGCGTGGGCGGCCAACCTGGGCGCGCTGGTCAACGATGGTTCGCGCATCGACCTGGTGACGCATACGCTGCCGCGCGCGGGCACGCTCTACCGCGTGCTGCAGTCGCACACTGCCGAGGCCGGCAAGGAGCCGGGCACGGCGGGCGGCGCGGGTTATTTCGCGGTGATGATCCCGGCGCCGGAGCCGGCGGCGCTGGGCGCGCGCCGTGGGCCTTGGGCGGCCGGCACCGCCTACGCGGCCAACGACGTGGTGAGCAACATGCGTGGCACCTGGTGGGCGAAGGACGCGCACGTCGCCGGCGGCGCCGATGAGCCGGGGGTGGGCCTCAACTATGCCGCGCACTGGGAGGCCATCGCGCTGGCGGTAGTTGGTCCGCAAGGCGCGCCGGGAACGGCCAGCACCGTGCCCGGCCCCACCGGTCCCGCCGGGCGCGACGCCGACATGCCGGTGCCCGCCGGCGTCTGGCAGGGCACCGTGCCCTATCCGCACCTGGCCATCGTGCGCTACAACGGCTGGACCTTCATCGCCCGGCAGGCCAGCACCGGCCAGGCGCCGGACACCACGGCCGACACCGCGTACTGGATGCGCCTGCTGGCGGATGGCTCGGGGGTCATCGATGTGGAGGGCGAGGGGACGCTGCAGGCCACCCGCCGGCGGCTGGACTTCCATGCCGTGGCCCCGCTCACCGTGGACATCACTGATGACGACGCCAATGACAAGGCAGTGGTCAACCTGGCGGTCAATCTCACCACGGCCATCGGCACACCGGGCAGCGACCTGCATATCCCCAGCGAGAAGGCGGTGCGCACGGCCATCGCGGCGGTGACGCCGGTGGCGCCGGTGGGCGGGGGCCTCAACTATGCCCTGGCCTGCGCGGTGGCCGGCAATACGCTGGTGGTGACGCTGACCGGCGCGGACGGCAACGCGCTCAGCGCGGGCAATGTCGCCCGCTTCGGCATCGGCGGCGCGCAATTGGCGGTCAGCGCCCCGCTGGCGGTCACCCTGCCGGCAGTAGACCTCTTCGCCTGGGACGCGGGGAAGATCCAGGGCAACGACGCCCAGCTCTTCGTCTACCTCATCAACAACAACGGTGCCCCCCAGCTCGGCCTCTCCCCCTGCCCCGTGCTGCGCACCATCGCCGGCAGCTATCGCGACGACGCCGGCCAGACCGGCGCCCCCGCCCACACCAACCTGGCCATGAGCGGCACCCGCCACGCGACGAACACCTGCCAGGTTATCGGCCGCATCCAGGTGAAGCAGGCGGACAACGACGCCTGGGTGGCCCCCGCGGTGAGCCAGCTCCTCAACCAGCCCATCACCGAAACCGACTGGCTCGCCTGGACCCCCGCCTACACCGGCTTCGCCGTCACCCCCACCCCCACCTACAGCCGCTACAAGGTACAGGGCAGCGACGTCCTCCTCACCGAACGCGAAATGGGCAACGGCACCAGCAACGCCACCACGTTTACTATGACGGCGCCGATTTGGGCGAAGTCGTATGGAGGGACAACGATGTTATGGGTTGCTGGGTTATTACTAATGGTGGACAACGGGGCTATTGTTGCGAGCATCGGGTCTGTATATATCATGGAGAATACCAACTCGGTCTGTTTACAAAAGATTCCCGGTTCAGGTCCAAGCTGGACCAGTAGTAGCGGCAAACGTGCGTCTTTCTCCGGATTACGATATGAAGTATCATAAGACGTCAATTAGGTCGCTTCTTACAAGCTGTGAGATCACAAATTCCGAAATACAACATTTCCATATAAAGGTCGCTTGTGATCTGTTGGTCATAACCTACACCAAATTCCATGCAGAAAGAAGGGATAGAGCAAACTTCCTGAGTCCAGATATAGCTTTGTGACAATCCGTAGGATGGATCTGAGACAGAAAGACAATTAACAGCGCCGATCTGTTTAGTGCCGTGTCGTGAAAAAACTCGTGACACGGCACTTTTAAAAGTGGTGGGAAGGGATTGTTGATAATGCGTACCGTAACAGATTGTAAGTGCTGTCTCATTGTGACCTTTACCATTTTTACCCATATTGTGGACGGCTATATAGGCGACAGGATGGTATGTAGTCACAATATTAGCAATCAAACGTGCTTCTGGCTCTGTGGACTTTCGCTCTTTGCCATCTCGTTTCCTGCTGAGAAAGGGGTTCATCGGCCCTCCCGCGTTCACGCAACCCGGGACACCTGGTCGATCAGCAAGTCGACGTCCTCGGCATTTTTCGCAA